>ENA-OYZI01000933-OYZI01000933.1-human-gut-metagenome-genome-assembly--contig:-NODE-933-length-8945-cov-4.187064_pt1 | contig 8945 bp, 7 predicted proteins | sample MGYA00243288_ERZ653471 | MGnify/ENA primary metagenome ERZ653471 (study PRJEB26926, sample SAMN06164901) | human gut metagenome | biome: ENVO:00009003; feature: ENVO:2100002; material: ENVO:00002003... | reverse complement strand
GAGCGTCTCGTGGGTTCGGAGATGTGTATAAGAGACAGATAGAACATGTTGTTTATAACACAGCAGTTCCTACTGAAGATTGGAAAAGATAATGAATGTATTATTGATGCTTATTGGTGTACTTATAGTATATCTGGCAATTAAGTTTGTATTTCGTTATAACTGGAATAAGGGGCTGGGTGTCGCTCTTGAATTTGAGAAAAAGCATGTTGTAAATGGCGAAACAGTTAATGTTGTTGAGGTTATATCCAACGAAAAACGTCTGCCGCTGCCATGTGTGAATCTTAAGTTTCAGGTGGACAGGGAACTTGAATTTCCTGGAACAGATACTAATTCAAGTGTGTCAGACCTTACATACCGCAATGATGTGTTCTCATTTCTGGCTAATCAGAGAATTACAAGAAGAATTCCTGTTAAATGCAATCACAGAGGTGTGTTCAAAATATCAGGCGTACAGCTTACATTTGCCGGACCATTTATGAACGAGATTAATGTTCTCAAAGTGGATAGTACCTGTGAGATAACAGTTTATCCTAAGACTGTGGATAGTAAGAGATTAAGCTTTATAAGAAGCAGAATATCAGGAGAAGCAGAACGTAAGAAATATATGCTTGAAGATCCATTTGTGTTCAGAGGAATAAGAGATTATACAAGCAACGACAGCCTAAAGAATGTGAACTGGAAGGCAACAGCGAGAACAGGTAATCTGTGTGTTAATGAATATAATGAGTCAGTCAGCCGTAATGTATGTATTCTTCTTAATCTTGAGGATGATGGAATGCTTACATATGATTCGGTTAATGAAGAAGCAATAAGTCTTGCAGCTTCTGTGGCGGAAGAATTCATCAGACAGGGAATAAATGTCTCTCTTATTAGTAATGCATGTGATGTTGACACAAAGGAAGCAGTTGGTATAAGAGAAGGAGCAGGAGTTGGACATCTTGGAAGTATTAATACTGTACTTGCAAGAATGGATTTAAAGCTTGAAAAAGAAGAGTTTGCAGAGCTTATTAACAGAACATTTATAGAAAATGTTTCTGTCCAGAGTAGTGACAACAGTGTATATGTTGTTATATCAGCGAGCAGAAGAAAGAAGCTGCAGCAGACTATGCAGAAGTTTGAGAAAAAGTATGGACAGGTTATATGGATTGTTCCATATATGACTGGTGGAGAATACAGCCTTGATTATTGTGGTATCAGACCAGAGGGCTGGGAAGTGAAATAAGTTTATCAGGAGATAACATATGAATGAGTCGGGACAAGTTTATAATTATAATAAACTGAGAACAATAAGAACATTGACAGATATAATAAGCCAGTGTATTGTAGCGTTCGCATTTTCTGCATTTGTTATATTGGGACTTACGAATAAATCTGACAGTTATATTATTGCAACACTGCTTATGGCAGTTCCGGTTATTATAACTTATGTGGCAAGAAAGAATATACATAAGAATTTTCTATTTATGCTGATTCATGCTGCTTTGCTTATAACAGCCATTATAATTGGTAATGGAGATGCAGAGTCTACAGCATATTTTGTAAGTGTACTTGCTGTGTGTATAAGGTCTGTAAGCATAAGAGTGGCTAATGCAAGAAAAACTGAATATGTGAATGAACCGCTTTATGGGAATCAGTTTGCTGATGTAACTCAGGAAGACAAGAAAGCTGCCTTGCAGGCAGGAGAGAGAATGTCACCTCTGTATTGTCTGGTTATGGTCGCAGGAAGTCTTTATGGCGGTTCAGCAGGCAACAGACTGCTTGTTAACTATGAAACAGTATTATTTGTGCTGTTTGTTCTGCTTGCTTTTCTTGCTAACCAGTTAAAAGAGCTTAATTCTCTGTTTATAAGTAATGCTGGCAAATCAGAATTTCCTGCTGAGAGAATTACAGGAATTAACATGATAATGGTCATGGTTGTGTCAGGACTTATGATTCTTGGCATGATTCTGTTCTATAGTGGGGATTATGGCAATATATTTACACTGATTGGTTCAGGTTTTGTAGCAGTTGTAAGGATAGTGCTGAAGCTGTTCTTAAGACTTATAAGAGAGAAAGAAGAAGTCTCTACGATGCCCGAAGATTCCGTGAATCCAGTCACTGATGATGATGTGGTAAAGGGAGATAACGACCTTGCATTTACTGATAATCCTGTTATGAGTGCATTATTTACAGCATTTGCAATAGTTCTTGTAATTGCACTTGTTGTATTTATTGTCTATATGATTATCAGATATGCCAAGAATTTCAAAAAGTCACAGGATAATAATGGTGATGAGATTGAATTCATTGGTAATGACAGAAGAACAGAAGCAAGGATAAAGAGACGTCAGAGAGCAGAAGAAGCTAAGAATATGCCTGTTAATATGCAGTACAGGAAGGCATTCAGAAAAGCAGCAATAAAATCATCAAAGGCAGCCAGGGATTCGGATGGTAAATCACTTGAAAATATGCAACCACAGGATATAACAATAAACAGAATAACTGACGATGCTGATGCTGCAGACAGAATTACAGCAAGTTATGAGAAAGCAAGATATTCTGATAAGAATATTTCCAAAGAAGAACTTGAATTTATGCTTGACTTTATAAAAAATGACAAGTATAATAAGCGTACATAATAAGTAAATGCTGTGAAGAGGACTATTAGATAGGAACCAGAGTCAGAGAACTGCCGGGTGGTGCGAGGCAGTCGAAGGAACTTATTGAACTCGCCTTGGAGCTGCTACCTGAAATCATTATGAGAAGTAGGAGTAGCCGGAAGCCAACCGTTATAGTGGACAGAATATAATGCAGCACATTTGTTGTACGTATTCGGTGAGTGCATAGCATAGCTATGAAGAAGAGTGGTAACGCGTGAGATTTATCTTTCGTCTCTTTGGGTGGAATTGCCCATGGACGAAAGATTTTTTTATGCTTATCTTTAAGGAAGCCTTTACTTATTAACAATACATATTTATATTTTCAGGAGGTTTTAGGAATGTTTGATTACAGACAGTATGAAAGAGGCTATTTCATGCCACCAGTTAAGTGCAATGACTGGGTTAACAAGGAGTATGTTGATAAGGCACCAATCTGGTGTTCGGTTGATTTAAGAGATGGTAACCAGGCTCTTGTTGAACCTATGAGTCTTGATGAAAAGCTTGAATTCTTCCAGATGTTAGTTGAAGTTGGATTTAAAGAAATTGAAATTGGTTTCCCTGCAGCTTCTGAGACAGAATATGAGTTCTGCCGTACACTTATTGAGAAGAATATGATTCCTGATGATGTTACAATCCAGGTTCTTACCCAGGCAAGACCACATATTATTAAGAAGACATTTGAAGCCGTAAAGGGTGCTCCGAGAGCAATAGTTCATGTATACAATTCTACTTCATTAGCACAGAGAGAACAGGTATTCAAGAAGTCTAAGGAAGAAGTTAAGCAGATTGCTATTGAAGGTGCTAAGTTATTAAAGGAACTTGCTGAAGCTGATGGAGGAAACTTCCTTTTTGAATACAGTCCAGAGAGCTTTACAGGAACAGAACCAGAGTATGCACTTGAGGTATGCAACGCTGTTGTTGATATCTGGCAGCCAACACCTGATAAGAAATGTATCATCAATCTTCCTGCTACAGTTGAGATGTCACTTCCACATGTATTTGCAAGCCAGATTGAATATATGTCTAAGTACATGCACAACAGAGAAAATGTTATTATTTCTCTTCATCCACATAATGACCGTTCGACAGGTGTTGCTGATGCAGAGTTAGGACTTCTTGCAGGAGCAGACAGAATTGAGGGAACACTTTTTGGTAATGGTGAGAGAACAGGTAATGTAGATATTATTACACTTGCGATGAATATGTATATGCAGGGTGTTAATCCTGAACTCAATCTTTCTGATATGCCACATCTTGCAGAAGTATTTGAAAGACTTACACAGATGAAGATTGATGACCGTCATCCATGGTGTGGTAAGCTTGTTTTTGCAGCTTTCTCAGGTTCACATCAGGATGCTATATCTAAGGGAATGCATTACAGAATTGAAAATGATCCTAATAAATGGACAGTTCCATATCTTCCAATTAATCCAGAAGATGTAGGACGTACATATGATTCAGATGTTATAAGAATTAATAGCCAGTCTGGTAAGGGTGGTGTTGCTTATGTTCTTGAACATAACTATGGAATGGTTGTACCTAAGGCTATGAGAGAAGATCTGGGTTATGCTGTTAAGGATGTATCGGATGTTAATCATAAGGAGCTTTCAGCAGATGAAGTTCTTGAAATATTTGAGAAGAGATATAAGAAATACACACCAGTATTCAAGATTTCTGAAGTACATTTCAAGCAGATTAATGGAATACAGACAGTCGTAACTATTAATGAGAATGGTGAGAAGTACAATGTTGAAGATGGTGGTAATGGTCGTCTTGATGCTGTAAGTAATGCTCTTGCCAGTCATTTTGGAAAGCCTTGTGATATCTTCTGTTATGAAGAACATTCATTAAAGAAGGGTTCTGATTCTAGTGCCATTGCATATGTTGGTATTACAGGAGAGGATGGAAAGAATTACTTTGGTATTGGTATTGACCATGATATCATCAGAGCTTCTATTGATGCGTTAGAGTCAGCTATGAACAGAAGCCTTGAAGCATAATATTTAAATTGAATAATGTGTAATATAACCCATGTCCGGAACGTATACTAGAATGATACTGATTCAGGATATGGGTTGTTTTATTAATGTAGAATTAAAACCCCCCAAAAAGGGGGAAGCAGTACTTTGGTACTAATGCTATTATACGCTGAGAGAGGGAAATATAGTTAAGGGGAAACTATTGGTTCAGACATTTTTGGAGGGATAGTAATGTTTTTTAGAAAACGATTAAGTGGTTTGGATGTAAAGATTAAGAAAACTGCAGTTGGCGTTCTTTTGGTTGCAATAGTTGCAGGTTCTGTGTTTGCTGGTACGTCTTTAAGAGCTGGCGCATATTCAAAAACACAGGATGTCCTTAATGAATTATTAGGAGCAGCAAAACCTTACGGTGTAGTTGCTGAAGAATTTAAGAATGGTAATCACAATCAGACATGTTTCGCGACTAACAAGCTTGTAATAACAGATCAGTGGATGAGTGCATGGCTTGATATGAGCGTTGGAACAACATATATCAAGAGTTTTGATAATTCTGGTTCATCAGAGGTTAATGTGGATAGGAATGCATTTAATAATCTTGTGCTTGGAACTGATTATGATTATGAACCCAGAGAGAATAAATATTATATTAAGGATGCTAACGGAAAAAGAACAGGTGCTGTTATTAATGTTGCTAACTGCAAGGATACAATCAATGTTTATTATGCAGAGGATTATATGGATGTAACTGCAGCACTTGATAATGTATACGATAATTTCAAGGCGTATTCAGATACACCAGATTCGGAGGCTGATATAGTTATTGGTGCTTATGATGATAGAAAGATTGATCTTGCTTCATTTAAGAATAAGCAGATTGTAGTGGTAAATATGTATGCTAATAATTATATTGACTGGCAGGGAAAAGAAGTTTCATCTTATTATGGAGAAGGACAGCTCAACATAACAAATAAAGCACAGGGACAGTTTGTTATCATTAATCTGCTTGGCGGTGATGGTGATGCAGACATTAAAAGATTCAGCATTAATGGAAAGAATACAGGCGGATTAACAGATGTTGATGTATCAGACACGGTTATTTTCAATGCTGTTAATGTAACTGGTAATATTAATATAGGTGAGGTATGTGGTATAGTTGTTGCACCAAAAGCAGATATTACTTTAACATCTACATGTAATGGAAGAGTAATTTCTAAGTCATTTGTTAATGTCAATGGACAAATGCATTTTATATCAGATAATCAACAGCAGGAGACGACACAAAAGGAAACAACATCTGTAGCACAGTCTTCAGCAGAAACAACAAAGTCAGAAGAGACAACAACTGCACAGGAAACAACAAAGTCAAACGAGATAACAACTGCACAGGAAACAACAAAGTCAAACGAGACAACAACTGCACAGGAGACAACAAAGTCAAACGAGGCAACAACTGCACAGGAGACAACAAAGTCAAACGAGACAACAGTTGCACAGGAGACAACAAAGTCAAACGAGACAACAGTTGCACAGGAGACAACAAAGTCAAACGAGACAACAGTTGCGCAGGAGACAACAAAGTCGAATGAGACAACAGTTGCGCAGGAGACAACAAAGTCGAATGAGACAACAGTTGATGCTGGTAAGGAAACTAAGCCGACAAAACCAGAATCAAACGAAACAACAGCTGTTAATGAGACAACAAAGTCAAATGAAACAACAGTAGATTCTAATAAACAGACAAAAGAACATACAACTTCATCAACTCAGGTCACAAAGAAGACTGGTGAAGTTGCAGGAGATGAAGAATTAGTTACAGGAAAAGAAGATGAGACTGTTGATGGCTCAAGAGTCAGAAAAGCTGGTGAAGTTGCGGCTGATGAAGAGGTTGTAAAGACTGGTGACAATAATCATGTATGGGTATATATTGTGATTCTTGTAGCAGTAGCTGTTATTTCTGGAACTGTTATTGTGATAAGCAAAAAGAGCAATAAAAGATAATAAATGTTAATGATATCAGAGAGGCACAGCAGTAATGTTGTGCCTTTTTTATTGGGGTGGTATTGAAGCACTCTGCTTTTTTATGCTATAATGCAATATGTATGAGTCGAAGTAGGCTTTGAACACAAAATACAGTGAAGAACAAGGAGATGGAAGTTTTATGAAACATTTGATACTTGCATCGGGTTCACCAAGACGAAGAGAATTAATGAGTCAGGTAGGACTTGATTTTACTGTTGTTACAAGTGATGCAGATGAGAATATTAAAGAGATGGAGCCTGAAGATTATGTAAGAGAATTATCTTCTATTAAGGCACAGTCTGTATTAGAGCAATATGCAGATAAAGATGATTCTGTAATCGTTATAGGTGCAGATACTATTGTTTATCATAAAGGAGAGATTCTTACCAAGCCTAAGGATGAAGAGGATGCATTCAGAATTCTTAAGTCTTTAGAAGGTCAGATACATCAGGTGTATACAGGTGTAACTATATGCAGCACACATAAGAATGTAAGTTTTTATGAAAAGACTGATGTGTGGGTATATGATATGACTGATGAGGAAATCAGGGATTACATAAGCACAGGAGAGCCTATGGATAAGGCTGGTGCATATGGTATTCAGGGAAAATTCGCAGCATACATTAAGGGTATTGAAGGCGACTATAATAATGTTGTCGGTCTGCCTGTTGCAAGACTTGTACATGAGCTTAAAACATTTTAAGGAGAAAATATATGGTTAAATTCGTAGCAAGTGACCTTGATGGGACATTGCTTCTTAACGGAGCACAGAGCGTCGATGAATCTACGATACAGTATATCAATAAACTTGTTGATAAAGGCGTTATATTTGCACCGGCTAGTGGCAGGCAGATAACGAGTCTTAAGAGACTTTTTGGGGTTGTCAGTGATAAGCTTGCATATATTGCAGAGAATGGTGCACTTGTGGAATACAAGGGTGAAACTATTGGAAAGACTGCGATGGATAGGAAGCTTGCGTTAGAGATAATTGAGGATGTAATTGAACAGCCTAATTGTGAGGTGCTTGTATCAGGAGAACATACGTCATATATTAAGCCTAAGTCTCAAGAATATTATTACAGGATGACCAAGGTGGTCAATTATCATACTACATTAGTTGATAAGTTCACAGACATTGACGAGGATATATTAAAGATAGCTGTGTGTGATATGACAGGAATTAAGAACTCTAAAGAACATTTTATTAACAAATGGAGTGATAAGGCTTCAGTACTTGTATCGGGAGAACTTTACTTAGACCTTATGGACACTAATGTTAATAAAGGAAGAGGAATTGAGCAGGTTCAGCAGTATTTTGGACTAAAACCTGAAGAATGCATGGCATTTGGTGATAATTATAATGATATCGCTATGTTGGATAAGGTATATTATTCATATGTTATGGAGAAAGCTGTAGAAGATGTTAAGAAACACGGGCGTTTCGTAACAGGATGGGTAGAAGGAACATTAAGAGAGCAATTTAAAGAGATAAGATAAGGAGATTTAAGTTATGGATAAACATATTGATGAGTGTGCGAAGGTGTTTTTAAGAGATCAGAAACAGCTTTTCGATGAGCCTGTTGCATATGATTTAGAGGAAGCTAAGGAATTCTTAGAGGACTGTATGGCGGTATACTGCAAGGATATTAAAGAATTAAGAGAAGTGATGGATGATGAGGGAATGGATGTATCTGACTTAAGCAATGATGAGCTTCTTGAGCAGTTAGAAGTATTCAGGCTTGATAATGGCGGATATTTCTTCGTGGAAGGATAGTACAGATGCGTATAAATGTTGTATGTGTAGGCAAGATTAAGGAAAAGTTTTATACCCAGGCAGTTGAAGAGTATTCTAAGAGACTTTCAAGATACTGTAAGCTTGATATTGTTGAACTACCTGATGAGAAAACACCGGATAATGCAAGTGATATAGTCAATGAACAGATTAAGAATAAGGAAGGGGAGAGAATCCTCTCTGCCATTAAAGATGATGTTTATGTATGTGCACTTGCAATAGAAGGGAAAATGCTTGATTCTGTTGAACTATCAGAAAAGATTGAAAGACTTGGAATAGAAGGAACAAGTAACATAACATTTGTAATAGGAGGCTCTTTGGGACTTGCAGATGATGTACTTAAGAGAGCTGATTATAAGCTGAGTTTTTCAAGGATGACATTTCCACACCAGCTTATGAGAGTTATTCTTTTGGAACAGATATACAGGGCTTACAGGATTATGAAGAATGAGCCATATCACAAACTGTCTCTTATACACATCTCCGAGCCCACGAGACGCTCATGAATCTCGT
>ENA-OYZI01000926-OYZI01000926.1-human-gut-metagenome-genome-assembly--contig:-NODE-926-length-8961-cov-7.346508_pt1 | contig 8961 bp, 8 predicted proteins | sample MGYA00243288_ERZ653471 | MGnify/ENA primary metagenome ERZ653471 (study PRJEB26926, sample SAMN06164901) | human gut metagenome | biome: ENVO:00009003; feature: ENVO:2100002; material: ENVO:00002003... | reverse complement strand
GTGTGTTTCTTTACCTATAATATTATAAACGGCGAGGATAATACTTCATCCGAACCGCCATTCACAGCGGTGACATCTGCACCGCCCGAAACTTCCGCTCCCGCTACTACCGCAGGCAGTACGAAAAAGCCCGAAAGCAACTCATCCGTTGCCACATCGGATAATGAGCCGACACTTGACTTTGATAAGGACTATTTCTCCTCATCGCTGTTCATAGGCGACAGTATCTCCACAGGCCTTAGCCTTTACGGTTTCCTCGATCAGCAAAACGTATTCGCCCAGCAGGGTCTTGCACCCTCTACGGCGCTTGACGCTGACATCGACGGAGTGACGCTTTCGGATAAGATTGCTTCATTCAAGCCCAAAAAGATATTCGTAATGCTCGGCACAAACAGCGTCGGCTACGCCGATAACGAAACGCTTGCAGGCAATATGAAGGAGCTTGTGGAAAAGATTTCTTCTCTTACAAAGGCTAAGATATACGTTGTATCCATCCCGCCCGTAACAGCAGAAGCGGAGAAGTCGGACGAGAATGCACTTACCCTTAAGGACATCACCGATTATAATACCAAGCTCAAAAATGCAATTTCCGGCACTTCGGCAACATTCATCGACCTTAACAGCATCCTTTCAGACAAGGACGGATATTTCAATGCCGATTATGCAGAAATGGACGGAATTCACTTTATGGGAAAAACCTACGAGGTAATGCTCAGCTACCTGCAGAAGCATTCTTCGTAAATATCAAAGGGGCAACATATTAAGAATGAAACATATAGCTGATTGTAAAACAATAGCAATATCGTTAATATGTATATTATCAATAGTTCTTTGCAGCTGTTCGGACGTAACAGTGTCGCAGGATAGTTCGTTGTCAAAAAATGACGCAACAACCCCTGTAAAAACATCGTTAACCGACACCAAATCATCAACTGTAGCGACAACCGTTAAAATCGTAACTACATCGACTACTACAGCCGTTACAACGACCGAAACCACACCGCCTGAAACTACAGCTGTAGCAACAGAGCCAAAGCCTGCTCCGACCGATCCGCCAAAAACCTCTGAAACCGCTCCACAAGCCAAACCGACAGCATCGACAGACTTCGATACCTCATTTTTTGACGATGCGCTGTTCATAGGCGACAGCATTACTACCGGTCTTTACCTTTACGGTTATCTTGACGAGTCCCTTGTCTACGCAAAGCTCGGGCTTGCCCCCTCAACCGCATTGGAAAGCGAAATTGACGGTGTAACCATAAACAGTAAAATAAAGGCAAACAATCCCAAAAAGATATATATTATGCTCGGCACAAACAGCGTTGGCTATTCCGACGGCAATTACCTTGCAAATTGTATGGGCGAACTTGTACAACAAATTTCACAAATCACAAAAGCAAAGGTATACGTTCTGTCTATCCCGCCAATAACATATTATGCCGAAGCTGACTATGACAACGCACTCACAACATCTGCGATAAACGAGTATAATACCGCATTAAAAAGCGTAATCAAAGGCACAAAGGCGAAATTTCTCGACTTTCATTCTGTGCTGACCGCTCCCGACGGATATTATTACGAGGAATATCACGAGATGGACGGAATTCACTTTATGGGTTCAACGTATCAGGTTATGCTAAGTTTCCTTGAGAAACATTCTTAATATAAAATGTGCATAAAAGAAAGGAATTATGAACAATGAAAAGCAGTATCACAAAGAGAATAATGGCAGGAATTGTCTGCGCTATGGTCGCAGTTTCAATATGCGGATGCTCCGAAAAACCCGCTCAGTCATCGGCTTCGGAAAGTTCCGTCACATCCGATGCAGGCTCGGTTTCCGAGGCTTCTGACAGCAGTACGGCGACCGGTACCGCCGCCGAAATCACAGCTAAGATACAGGAAGATGTCAAGTTCCCCGGTATGGCTGAAATAGGCGCAGACCGCATGGCAGGCTACTATGACGTTGCCGCCGATAAGATAGACAGCTACAGTGCCTATATCTGCGGCTCGGGCGCTTATCCCGATGAGATTGCGGTTTTCAAGATGAAATCTGCAGACGATGTAAATGCTGTAAAGTCTGTTCTCGAAAAGCGTGTAGAGAGCCAGAGTGCCACATTCAAGGACTATACGCCCGATGAAATGTACAAGATAGACGGCAACAACGTAGTTACAAGCGGTAACTATGTAGCGCTTATCATCTGTTCCGACAACGCAAAGGCAATCGAAGATTTCAAGGCAATGGCTAAGTAAATCAGTAAAACGAAAGGAGAACCGTATGGCTATTGAGTGTCTTGTTATAACGTTTATACTTGGGGCTATAGTGTTCTCGTTCGCCAGAGCCGACAGAATCCGCTGGGTCATAGCGACCGTTCCGCTTGGGATACTGCCGCTTGCAAACTGCGTGTCCTGCTTTGTCTGTACTGCGTTTTTGGGGTGCGAGCTGCCTAAGAATATCGCTGCGGTGATACTTCTTCTTGCGGTGATGGCATCGTGCGTGTGGATAGGCATAGCGTCGGGTTTTCTGCGTACAAACCGTATGCGGATACCTTATATTAGCGCGGGCATCGGCTTCAATGTGGTTCTTGGGCTTATTCTACTGAATTTCTATATCGGATTGTTATAATCCGGCTATGAAACGGAGATTCACAGCTATAAACAAATACCGCACCGCCGTAAATTTCTACGGCGGTATTTTTATCTTTACGTTATATGCGCATCCGTCAATCGTCAATAGACAAATTGTATAAAAATGAACCCGGATTTTTAGTTACTTATTCCTAAAAGACATATTGACAAATCGGAGATAACACTATATAATATTAAATGTATTTCGCTCACCACTACATATTGTGGTTTTACGATTAAAGCTTAAACGAGAGGGAGAAATTAATGCTGACTAAAATTCAAAAGAGAGACGGACGTACAGTACCGTTCAACATTGAAAAGATAGCCGATGCTATATATAAGGCGGCGAGAGCTGTCGGTGGCAACGATTATCAGGAAGCCGGTGAAATGGCTGAAAAGGTTTGCGATTATCTTGAGGCAAACGTAAATAAGACAGGGGAGCTTCCCACTGTAGAAGAAGTTCAGGACGCTGTAGAAAAGGTGCTTGTTGAAAGCGGCCACGCAAAGACCGCCAAGGCATATATCCTTTACAGAGCCGACAGAACAAGGGTAAGAGAAATGAACACCAGCCTTATGAAGATCTATGAGGATCTTACATTCAAGGCTGCAAGAGATTGCGATATTAAGCGTGAAAACGCCAACATTGACGGAGATACCGCAATGGGCACAATGCTCAAATACGGCTCTGAGGGTGCAAAGCAGTTCAACGAGATGTATGTTCTTGCTCCCGAGCATTCAAAGGCGCACAGGGACGGCGATATTCATATCCACGACCTTGACTTTTTAACGCTTACCACGACCTGCTGTCAGATTGACCTTATCAAGCTGTTCAAGAACGGCTTCTCGACAGGTCACGGCTTCCTCAGAGAGCCTAACGAAATCAGCAGCTATTCTGCGCTTGCCTGCATTGCTATCCAGTCAAACCAGAACGATCAGCACGGCGGACAGTCTATCCCCAACTTTGACTATTCTATGGCTGACGGCGTAAGAAAGACATATAAGCACCGCTATGCTCAGAATATCGTAAGAGGACTTGAGCTTATAGGCGGCATTGATGACCTTGCAACAGCGGAAGCCGATGTAAAGGCATATACAAAGAAGCTTGAAGAAGAAAAGCAGCTTTGTCCTGTTCTCGCTAACGATAACGGCTATCAGGACGCAGAGCGTGAATGCCTCAGGGAGATTTGCCCTGATATCAGCGATGAAATAATCGAAAAGATACAGAAATTTGCACTGAAGCAGGCTGAAGTAGAAACCGACAGAGCCACATATCAGGCTATGGAGGCACTTGTACATAACCTCAACACAATGAACAGCCGTGCAGGCGCACAGATACCGTTCTCATCAATTAACTACGGTACAGACACCTCTCCCGAAGGCAGAATGGTAATAAAGAACGTTCTGCTTGCTACAGAGGCAGGTCTTGGCAACGGCGAAACACCCATCTTCCCGATACATATCTTCAAGGTAAAGGACGGTCTTAACTATAACGAGGGCGATCCTAACTACGATCTGTTCAAGCTGGCTTGCAGAGTATCGGCAAAAAGACTGTTCCCGAACTTCTCGTTTATTGACGCTCCCTACAACCTTCAGTATTACAAGCCCGGCGACTATAATACGGAAATCGCATATATGGGATGCCGTACCCGTGTAATAGGAAATGTTTACGATCCCACAAGAGAAATAGTAACAGGACGAGGAAACCTTTCGTTCACATCTATAAATCTGCCCAGACTCGGCATACTTGCAGGCGGAGATATTGTAAAGTTCTTTGAGATGCTTGAGGACAGAATGAATCTTGTCATAGATCAGCTTCTCTACAGATTCAAGATACAGTCGCAAAAGAAAGTAAAGAACTATCCGTTCCTTATGGGACAGGGAATATGGATCGACTCCGAAAAGCTCAACCCCAACGATACTATCGGAGAGGTATTAAAGCACGGTACGCTTTCTGTAGGCTTTATAGGTCTTGCTGAATGCCTCAAGGCGCTTATCGGCGTTCATCACGGCGAAAGCAAGGAGGCTCAGGAGCTTGGTCTGCGTATTATAGGCAGAATGAGAGCAAGAATGGACGAAGAAAGCAAGAAGACCGGTCTTAACTTCTCGCTCCTCGCAACACCCGCAGAAGGTCTTTCAGGAAGATTTGTAAAGATCGACCGCAAGAAGTTCGGCAAAATTGAGGGCGTAACAGACAGAGAATACTACACGAACTCATTCCATATACCTGTTTACTTCCCCATCAACGCATTCAGAAAAATCAAGCTGGAAGCGCCTTATCACGCACTCACAAACGCAGGTCATATCAGCTATGTAGAGCTTGACGGCGACCCGCTTCAGAACCTTGAGGCATTTGAGCAGATTATCAGATGCATGAAGGAATCGGGTATCGGCTACGGCTCAATAAACCACCCCGTAGACAGAGATCCCTGCTGCGGATACACGGGTATAATCGGTGACGTATGCCCCAAGTGCGGAAGAAGCGATCACGGCGACAACACAAGATTTGAGCGTATCCGCCGTATAACAGGCTATCTTGTAGGCACTGTTGACCGATTCAACAACGGCAAGAGAGCCGAAGAAAGAGATAGAGTAAAGCACAGCGTTTCTGACGATGACGCAGAAATCTGACGATTTATAAAGACTGCAAAAGAATCCGGCACATCCTGCCGGATTTTTTGCGTTCAGGGCTTGAAATCGGCGGCGGTTTAGTATATACTATCCATAAGCCGAGCCGTAAGGACTGTGTGAAAGCAAAAGCAGAAAAGAGGTATTTCTATGGGCGAATATGGCAAAAGAGCCGAGCAACTGTTTATGGAAGGGTATAACTGCTCACAGGCGGTATTGCTCAGCTATTCGGATATAACGGGGCTTGACGATAAGACGGCGGCTATGCTTGCATCGGGCTTCGGCGGCGGTATGGGACGTATGCGTGAGGTATGCGGCGCTGTAAGCGGAATGTTCATCGTACTGGGCATAGTGGCAGGCTACAGCGATCCTTCCGACGCACAGGGCAAGAAATCCACCTATGCCGCAATACAGGAGCTTGCTTCACGCTTCAGAAAAGAAAACGGCAGTATAATCTGCAAGGAGCTTCTCGGACTGTCAAAGCCCGAAGGCACATATATACCCGCAGAAAGAACGAATGAGTATTATAAAAAACGGCCTTGTCCGAAAATCGTCTGTATGGCGGCTGATATACTTGAAGAATATCTTGATGAACACGGTTATCTGACCGGGAAAGGAATCTGACATGATCGCACTTATTACGGGCGCAAGCTCGGGAATCGGAAAAGAAATGGCGAAAAACCTTGCTACAAGAGGGGTAAATCTAATACTTGTCGCAAGAAGAACAGAGCGTCTGCTGGCACTCAAGGAAGAAATCGTATACAACTGTCCCGAAATAAAGGTCAAGACAATTACAGCCGACCTTTCAAAAGAAGAACAGTGCTTTGAGCTTTACGACAGGGTAAAGGAATATAAAATTGATTTTCTCTTTAACAATGCGGGATTCGGTCTGTACGGTCCGTTCCTTGAAACAGATCTTAAAGATGAACTTTCGATGATAAACGTCAATATAAAGGCCGTTCATATTCTGACAAAGCTGTTCCTGCGTGATTTTGCCGCAAGAAACAGCGGATATATCCTTAACACTGCGTCTGTTGCAGGCTTTATGGCAGGACCTCTGCTTGCGACATACTATGCGACAAAAAACTATGTCGTACAGCTTACCAAAGCGATTTACGAGGAACTGAGAAGCACAGGCAGCAGGGTAGTGATAAGCGCACTTTGCCCCGGACCCGTAGATACCGAATTCAACAGCGTTGCAGGCGTAAAGAGCTTCGGAATACCGAGCGAGAACGAGGCTTATGTTGCGGACTATGCTATCGAACGTCTTTTATGCGGCGATCTGCTGATAATCCCCGGCGTTACCACCAAGGCGGCTGCGGCAGGCTCAAGATTTGCTCCGACAAAATTCCTTCTCAGAACGGTAAGAACTTTACAGGAGCAGAAGAACAAGTAAAGATATAATGTGAGGAACTATGGCGTATACTACAGATTTAAACGCTGAGCTTGTTTCAAAGCAGGCAAGCAAAAACACAAAAATGCTTTTTGAATACCTTAAAAGCATTTACGGTAAAAAACATCTGGCAGGTCAGCAGTATCTGCAAAGTGAAGAAGTCGAGGATCTTGTGTACTATCATCTGACGGGAAAGCTCCCTGCCGTAAGAGGATATGACTTTATGGGGGTAAGCTCCTGCAAGAAAACGGACGATCAGGTTGACAGAGCGATAAAATGGGCTACTCAGTGCGGCGGCATTGTCACAATGTGCTGGCACTGGTACGCTCCGAACGATATGGACGATTATTCCAAAGGCTCATCGTTCTACTACAAGACGACAGGCTACGATCACAAGACCTGCTTCGATCTGTGCAAGGGCGTAACCGAAGGCACTGCGGAATATGAATTTATTATCCGTGAGATAGATATGGTATCAGCCGAGCTTAAGCGTATGGCACAGCTTGATATACCTGTGCTGTGGCGCCCTCTGCATGAGGCAAACGGCAACTGGTTCTGGTGGGGAAACCACGACGAACAGCACCGTGAAGCGTACAAGAAGCTGTGGTATATGATATTTGACCGTATGGAAAATTATCACAAGCTGACCAATCTTATATGGGTATGGAACGGTCAGGACAAGTGTATGGAGGTAAGCCCGGACACGTTTGACATCTGCGGAGATGATATTTATTCGGTAAAGGAATACGATCATTCTTCCCAGAAGCAGAGATTTGAATATATGACCGAGCTTGCACACGGCAAGATGATAACCTTGTCCGAATGCGGTTATATCCCCGATCCCGATGAGATGAAAAAGGACAACGCTATGTGGCTGTGGTGGCTCCCGTGGTGGGGCGAGTTTGTCTACAAGAGGGAAGGGTACAAGCCTGTTTTTGACAAAGACGGCTATACTGTGATAAACGAAAAATATATGACAGAGGACTTTATGAAGCGTGTTATGGCTCATCCCGATGTCATAATGCGTGAGGATCTGCCGTGGTACGACAAGGATAAGCACAGGCTCCCAGATGCGCTTTCGGCAAATCTTGAGAGGATAAAAAGCAAATGAGGAAAGCACTCGCTGTATTATCAGCCGTAATTTTTGCCGCAATGCTCTGCGGCTGTGCCGATGATATTTCTTCTGTACAGCAGGAGGACAGCTCCTCCCGTTCATCTACAAAATGGACGGTAACTAAGGTGGATGACGATGATATTTCCTGCGAGGGCCTTGTACTCACAGCGCTTAACAGCGGCGATTTTCCCGAAATGGTAAAAGCAACGGACAGCACACTGCTTGATACGATAATGGATTTCAGCAAATACGGCATCACGGATTACTGCGTATATCAGCAGGCGATAAGCGTTGAGCTGTCGGAGATAATTGCTGTGCGTGCAGATGACACAGACGGCGTGAAAGCCGCACTGCAAAGCAGGAAAGACAGCCTTATAAAGCAGTTCGGAACATATCCCGAACAGGAAAAAGTCGTAAGCAGGACGGTGGTATTCCAAAAGGGCAATCTGTGCTTTCTTATAGCATCGGAAGAACCTGAGAAGGCAGAGAAAGCAATATCGGACAAAATCAGCGCAAACTCTGTTGATTCGGGGGATTAAAAAAACGGTCTGAAGCAAAGTAAAAAGCAGAAATATATAATGACCGCAGTTTTCTGCGGTTGCTTTTTTTCGCCTCACTACTTGAAAAGCCGACAGAAAAATGCTATAATTGTAAAGGTTTATCGTCAGACGCTTATGTCTGTCGGTTGGAAATAAACGGGTAGAACCGTAGGAAAGGTATAGATTTTATGTTAGACACAATGAAAGGTCTTAAGCGCACACATTATTGCGGCGAGGTCGAGGGTATCGGCAGTACCGTTACCGTTGCGGGATTTGTACAGAGAGTAAGAGATAAGGGCAGCCTTATGTTTGTCGATCTGCGTGACCGCACAGGCATTGTTCAGCTTGTATTCGATGATACAACAGAGCCTGCCGTATTTGAAAAAGCAAAGCAGATAAAGAGCGAATATGTGCTTATGGCACAGGGACTTCTGCGTGAAAGAGAAAGCAAGAACAACGATATAAAGACAGGCAACGTTGAAATTCTCGTTACCGACCTTCGTATACTTTCGATGGCTCAGACAACGCCGTTTGAGATAGTTAACGATACAAAGACAAACGAGGAGCTTCGTCTTAAGTACAGATACCTCGATCTTCGCAGAAAGAAGCTGCAGGATAACCTTATAATGCGTCACAGGATTGCAAAGACAGCCCGTGAATATTTC
>ENA-OYZI01000918-OYZI01000918.1-human-gut-metagenome-genome-assembly--contig:-NODE-918-length-9007-cov-3.582663_pt1 | contig 9007 bp, 4 predicted proteins | sample MGYA00243288_ERZ653471 | MGnify/ENA primary metagenome ERZ653471 (study PRJEB26926, sample SAMN06164901) | human gut metagenome | biome: ENVO:00009003; feature: ENVO:2100002; material: ENVO:00002003... | reverse complement strand
GAGATTCATGAGCGTCTCGTGGGCTCGGAGATGTGTATAAGAGACAGGTGATACATTTTGGTTCAGTGCGGTAGAAGGTGAAGTTTATGCTTTCTCTTCTTTTCTTACGGCATTGGTCTTCTGGATGATTCTTCGCTGGCAAGATGAATCGGATTCGGTATATGGTGACCGTTGGATTATCCTGATAGCTTTTATTATTGGGCTGTCAATTGGAGTGCATTTGCTTAATCTGCTTTGTATTCCTGCCATTGTATTAGTGTTCTATTACCAAAAATATCAGACTCTATCACTCAAGGGAGTTATCGGGGCCATTGCATTATCCGGTATTCTTATTGTATTGATTCTTTTTGTTTATATACCCGGAATGGCTGATGTAGGAGGATGGTTCGAATTATTCTTTGTCAATGTGATGGGATTACCCTTCCAGTCAGGATTGATCGTCTTTCTGGGTTTGGTCCTGTTTTTACTGATAGGAGCCATTTATCGGTTCAGAAAACGCATCGTGAATACCGGTTTGTGGTGTTTACTCATGCTCACCATAGGATATACCACCTATGCGGTCATACTCATTCGTGCCAATGCTAATACGCCGCTCAATGAGAATGCACCGGATACTATTTTCACACTCAAAAGCTACCTGAATCGCGAACAGTATGAAAGTGCTCCTTTACTTTATGGGAGAACCTATGCGTCCGAACCGGAGTATGTGCCCGAAGGAGACTATTACAAGGTAAAGACAGAAAAAGGTAGTGCCATCTATCGACCGGATAAGAAAGAAGGCAAGTATAAAATTATTCGCTATAAGGAAGACGTGTGCTACACTCAAAATATGTTGTTTCCGCGAATGTGGAATGATCGTTCGGCCGCTTCTTACAAAGGATGGTCCGGTGGAGGTGCGAATGAGGCTCCTACACAAAAAGAGAACCTGACTTATTTTATCACATACCAACTCAATTACATGTACTGGCGCTATTTCCTGTGGAACTTCGCCGGAAGACAAAACGACATCCAGGGCAACGGTGCTGTCAACCAAGGCAACTGGATCAGCGGAATTCCATTTATCGACAACCCTCGCCTCGGCGACCAGAGCCTGCTCCCCTACGACCAAGGCGAAGGAAATGCCGGACACAATGTGTTCTATATGCTTCCTCTCCTGCTCGGCATCATCGGCCTGGGATGGCAAGCGTTCACCTCCAAGCGCGGCATTGAGCAGTTCTGGGTGGTGTTCTTCCTCTTCTTCATGACCGGTATCGCCATTGTGCTCTACCTCAACCAAACACCCACACAGCCTCGTGAACGTGACTATGCCTACGCCGGTTCGTTCTACGCTTTCGCCATTTGGGTGGGAATGGGTGTGGCCGGACTGTGGCGCCTCGGCACCATGCTGCTCCGCAACAAGAAACAGGCTTGCGCTCTGGCCGACAATGAGGCCACCAATGAACCCGAAGGTCCTTGCAAACGCACCTCGATGATCTGCGCCGTGGTGGCTGCTGTGGTAGGAGTGTTTGTGCCGCTGCAAGTGGTGTCGCAGACATGGGACGACCACGACCGCTCCGGCCGCTACACTACCCGCGACTTCGGCAACAACTACCTCGAGTCGCTGGATGAGAACGCCATCATATTCACCAACGGCGACAACGACACCTTCCCCTTGTGGTATGCACAGGAGGTGGAGGGACGCCGCACCGATGTGAAAGTGGTGAACCTTTCGTATCTCACCACCGACTGGTATGTGGATCAGATTCGCCGCCCGAGCTACGACGCTCCGGGTATTGACATGCAGGCCAAACCGCAGGATTACGCCTACGACCGCATGCAGTTTGCCTACATCATACAGCCTGACACCACCCCCACAGATGCACGCCAGAGCCTCCGCGAACTTTATGCCCCCGATGCACGCAAAAATTCGTGGGGTGTGCCCGTGCTCAAGCATCCTGTGATGTATATGCCGGTGGATGAGCAGGCAGCTATCGCAGCCGGCCGGGTGAGCGCCGCCGACTCGGCACGTATCCAGCCCGCCCTGCTGCTCGACATGACCAGACAGCCGGAGCGCGGACTGCGCCTGAGCCAGATTATCGGCCTTGACATGATCTCCACTTCCCTGGCCAACGGCTGGAACCGCCCGATATATTTCGCCATGACTGTGCCCGACCAATACTATATGGGACTCTCGCCATACCTGCGCAACACCGGTCTGGCCTATGAGGTGACCCCAATCTACAATCCCGCACAGGCCACTGCCATCAACACCGACAAGATGTATCGCAACGTGACCGAACGGTTTGCTTGGGGCGGTCTCGACAAGGTGACCGAGCCCGGCCAGATATATCTTGACGAAACAGTGCGCCGTATGGTGACTACCAACCGCTCGGCAATGCTCGACCTCGCCATCGCCCTCGTGCAGGAGGGGTATGGCACTCAGGTGAAGATTGACTCCCTCGCCCACTCCGAGAAGGAGCTTAAGGAGCTCACCGCATACCGCGATGACCGCTTCAACAAGGCGCGCAATGTGCTCGACCTCATCCGCACCAAGCTGCCGGTGGAGGCTATGCCCTACGCTGTGCAGGTGGGTCAGCAGATCGGTGAGGAGTATGCCACCCTCGGCGTGCTCACAGGCAACAAGGCCGACACAGAGAAGGGTCTCAAGATCATCCGCGACGAAATTGAACGGTATGCGGCAAACGTGGTGTACTACCAGAGCCTCAACGCTTGGCAATACGCCTCGCTCCCACGCGCCGACATGTATATCGACCGCTACCACCTGATGGAGCTGCTGCAAAGCTATGTGAGCTTCGGTGGCGACTACGATGAGATCACCCGATGGCTCGCGGAGCGCGGCGTCAATCTCGCCCGTCAGCAGGCCTATCTACAGCAGCAGGAACAGTACCAGCAGTCGGTTGATATGCCGCAGGAAATTGTGGAAGAATAATCCTCTGCCCGATGTTCATCGAACAGCCCCCACTGCTCTACCGCCTGCTCTTCCCCGAGGCCACATGGCGCATCAAGCGACGCAACCGCAAGGTGGTGTATCTCACTTTCGACGACGGCCCCGTGCCGGAGGTCACCCCCTGGGTGCTTGACATCCTTGACAAGCACAATATCAAAGCCACCTTCTTCATGGTGGGCGACAATGTGCGGCGCAATCCTGCGCTTTTCGAGGAAGTGAAGCGCCGCGGCCACTCCTACGGCAACCACACCATGCACCATCTCCAGGGAATGCACACCGGACGCCGGCAATACATGCGCGACATCACCGAGGCCGATGCTCTGATTGACAGCTCTCTGTTCCGTCCGCCCCACGGACTTATGCGGTGGAGCCAAGCCGCTGCCATCAAAAACCATTACAACATCGTGATGTACGACCTCGTGGCACGCGACTACTCTCGCCGCCAAACTCCCGAGCAAGTACTCAAAAACGTGAAAAAATATGCCCGCAACGGCTCCATCATTGTGTTTCACGACTCGCTTAAGGCGCAAGCCAACCTCCGCGCCACTCTTGAAGACGCCATAGTATGGCTTAAGGAGCAAGGTTATGAGTTCTGCCCCATCCAGATGCTCTGACACTGTCAAGGAGATTCTGCTCGGGCATGGTGCATGCCGCGTGGCTATTGCATCGGTAAGCCCCGTGGATCCGCAGGCGCAAGAGTTATATGCCCGTTGGTTAAAGGCGGGAAACCACGGCTCCATGCAGTATCTCGAGAACTATCCAGACATCAGATGCAACCCTCAGCTGCTGCTGCCGGGAGCAAGGAGCATTATCTGCTGCGCCTTCGCCTACCACCCCGCGCCCGTAAACGCCCCTCTACGCATCGCTTCATACGCTTTGGGCACAGATTATCACCTCGCCATCCGCGAGCGGCTGGAGCGGGCTGCAAATACCCTCAGAGAGCTGCTCGGAGGTGACACAAGAGTATGCGTTGACACTGCACCGCTGCGCGAGCGGTATTGGGCGGTGCGCTCCGGACTCGGAGTGATGGGGATGAACAACCATGTCATAATTCCCGGAATCGGCAGCTACATACTCCTTGGCGAAATTCTGACCACTGCCGAGCTGACTCCCGACACTCCGATTGACGGCGACTGCGGGCAATGCGGACGGTGCGTCAAAGCATGCCCCACCGGCGCCCTGCAGCCCGACGGAAGCGTGGACGCACGCAAATGCCTGTCGTATCTCACCATCGAGCACCGCGGCACGTTTGAACCCGGCACCGACCTCCACGGATGCCTCTACGGATGCGACAGATGCGCCGCCGCATGTCCCCACAACCGCCACGCCGACACCACAGGGACAATTCCCGAACTGCAGCCTCGCCGGGAGCTGTTGAAGCTCACTCTCGAAGAGTGCCTCACAATGAGCCAGCAACATTTCTCCACCCTTTTCCGTCATAGCGCCATCAAGCGCACCAAGCTCGCCGGCCTGCGCCGCAATGCCGAGCAGATCGCAAAAAAGTCGCATGGGTCCGAAGGCCCACACGACTTATAAGACTTATAAGATTTATCGGATTTATAAGATTTAAATCCTACTTATCCTCATCAATAGAAAATTCATCAGGAAGATCCTCATCAAAATCAAGAGCATCGAGCTCATCCTCAGCCACATCATCAGCAGTGATGGCATCTATTTCACTTGTGGCCGGTTTCTTGACCATAGGCTTGTTTCCCTTGGCCTTGAGCGCATCCATGATCAGCGCCTCCAGCTCATCGGCAAGTTCAGGGTTATCAGCTATCACCTGACGGGCAGCCTCGCGTCCCTGGGCTATCTTGGTGCCGTTGTAGCTGAACCATGAGCCGCTTTTCTTGACGATTCCGAGCTCCACGCCGAGGTCGATAATCTCACCGGTGTGAGAGATACCCTCGCCAAAGAGGATGTCGAAAGTAGCGCCCTTGAAAGGAGGTGCCACCTTGTTCTTCACCACCTTCACGCGGGTGGTGCGGCCGAGGATATTCTCCTCCTTGCCATCCTTGATTTTGGCACCGCCGCGGATATCGATACGCACCGAGCTGTAGAACTTCAAGGCATTGCCGCCGGTGGTGGTTTCAGATGGGCCGAACATTGTGCCGCCGATTTTCTCACGCAGCTGGTTGATGAAGATGCAGCAGGTGTTGGTGCGGGAGATGACGCCTGTGAGCTTGCGCATGGCCTGCGACATCAGCCGTGCCTGAAGGCCCACATTGCGGTCACCCATCTCGCCCTCGATTTCCGACTTGGGAGTGAGAGCGGCCACAGAGTCCACCACAAGGATGTCGATGGCGGATGAGCGGATTAGCTGCTCGGCAATCTCGAGAGCCTGCTCGCCGGTGTCGGGCTGGGCAATAAGCAGATTGTTGACATCCACGCCCAGACCCTCGGCATAGAAGCGGTCAAAAGCATGCTCGGCATCGATTATGGCGGCCACGCCGCCGTTTTTCTGAGCCTGCGCGATGGCATGGATGGCGAGAGTTGTTTTACCGGACGATTCCGGGCCGAAAATCTCCACGATACGGCCGCGGGGATAACCACCCACACCGAGAGCGTAGTTCAGGCCGATGGAGCCGGTAGGTATCACCTCCACATCGTCCACCACATCATCGCCGAGCTTCATCACGGCACCGCGACCATAGTTCTTCTCTATTTTGTCAAGCGCGGCCTGCAGGGCACTGAGCTTAGTATTCTGTGTGCCTGTGGCCTCCTTGGCGCTTTTCTTGGTTTCTTTCTTTGCCATATTGAATAGATATATGATTGTTTTTTATTTCCTAACACAAAGGTAACAATAATGTCGGGCAAAATGTGCGCACACGCAAGTTAAAGCAAGTTAAAGTACATTTCCGCAGATTTTTTGTTTTTCTCTATCACATAACGATTTAGCCACAATATGAGATTTTTCTTGAATTTAAGCCGCAAAAAATCCCCGTTTCAGTGAACCATTCCCTCCGGGGAGCGTTATAAAGGTACATAGCAAAATTACTTTTTCCATTGCAAGAAATGTGATAATGATTGGTTTATTATCTAAGCGAGGAGGGTTGTGAAACCGGTCCTCGTTTTAGATTTTAAAGGGACATAAGATTTATAAGACTCATAAGATTTATAAGATTCATAAGAAAAAGTTCAGGCGCTCCCGGTTGCGGGGGCGCCTGAATTATTGTAGTATATGCTTTAAGTCAAGCTTACTTGCGAACCACCTTGATGGTGCGGGCGAGCTGACCGTCGCGGAGCACGCGAACGATGTAAACGCCCTGAACACCGAGGCGAACGCTCATGTTCTGACCGGCTTCCATAGCCTGAGCCTTCTGAGCCATCAGCATACCGCTGGTGTTGTAAACCTCAACGGTGTAGTTGCCAGCTTCGGCGAACTGAACGAACAGACCGTCGGCCACAGTGTAAGCCTCAACGCCTTCCTCAGTGTCAGCGGCAACGCCGTCGATAGCGGAGGTGATGGAGAACACGGGATAGTTCTTGGTGTCGCCACCGAGAGCGTTGGCAAGAGAGAGAGTCACTGTGTAGTCGCCACCTACGCGGTTGCTGCCGTAGGAGAGCTTGACGCTACCCTCGCGGTCTGTACCGGTGGCTTCGCTGAGAATACCCTTGCGGGCAGTCCAGGAAGGAGCGGTGGTAACCTCGTAAGCGCTGCCGGGTACGAAAGGCGAACCTGCAGAGAATTCAGCGTCAACAGGCAGAGCGCCGGCCTGACCTTCATTTGCTGTTTTAGCATATTCGAAGAGATAGGCAGGAATCTGCTTCTGACCCTTGGAGATGAAACCATGGTTAGCGTCAGCATCGCTTTCAAGATCCCAGAATGCAATCACATCCTCAGGCAGAGTTTCGAGAGTGCCGAGACCGGTCTTGGAGAGATTCACATCCTCCTGGGTCATAGCCTTACCCCATACCTGGAAGTCATCGATCACACCGTTCACGGCAGCCATACCGTTAGGACCGGCACCACCAACCTTAATCCAGTCAGTCTGGGCCAAGGGATAGTTGTCAATACACCAGTCGGTGTTTTCAGCATCTTTGCCGGAGCCGGATGCGAACGAAGCGTAGCCGGGGGTGAGTTCGATATCATCCCAACCGGAGTTGGAGTCACCGATAGCATTCTCACGAGTCATCTTGTTACACCACAGCCAGTTGCTCTTCTGGAGCACACCGTTGAGGTAGAAGCGTATGCGAACGCGGTTCTGTTCGTTGTATTCAAATACATATACGAGATGGTTCCACTTGGAAACACCGAGGTTGCCGTTGAGGTCAAGGTACAGACGGTTGCCGTCAGCACCGGAGTCAAGGCTCTTACCAAAGCCACCGTCGATAAGGTGGTTGCGGAACGAGCCTTCAACTGTACGGCTCCAGAAGTAGCCCCAGTTGTTCTTAGGCCATGAACCGAGACGGTTCTCAATCAAAAGAAGTGAACCGGGAGCAGCGGTGGGATAAGTGTCAAGCTTGAGCCAGAAAGCAACAGAGAAGCTCTTGTAGGTGCCGATGCCGAGGTCGCTTACCTTAGCTCCGAAAGCGAGCTCATTGAGATAAACACCGCGGGAACCGATACCGTTGGCTTCACGACCGGTGTAGCCGAGTTCAAGAGTTTCGTTGGGCTGGATTTTAACAGCGTTTTCACTAGAAGCTTCATCACCGTTGATGGTGAGAGATTCAATGATAGGCTGACGACCGGATCCGGGATCGGATACAGACACGAGACCCTCGTGCTTAACTTCACCGGCATATACATCGTAGGCACCGGTTACATCAAGACCTGCAACTTCAAGACGAGTGGCGTTGCTTGCAGATGCGAGCACGTTGCCACCTTCATCGGTGAGCTTCCAGTCAACAGCGGGGTGAGCGGGGTCAACGAACTCTACATAGAATTCTTCACCGGTGGTGACAGGAGATTTGGACACTTTCAGATCCTCAACAGCAACATAGTCACCAACAGGAAGTTCTTCACTCCAAGCGATATCGGAAGCGGAAGAGAAGTCGAGAGACACTGCGCTGACACCAAACTGAATCTTGGTGGCACCTTCAGCAGGAGCGGAGAAAATCATGCCGGCCCATGAGCTGGTAGTGCCAAGGAACTGAGGTTCGGGTTTGCTGTCGGTGCGGCTCCACAGACGGAACAGCGAAGTCTTCACATCAAGGTTGTAAACGGGTTCGCCGAGTTCCTTGGTGTTGGCCATTTTGAAGAATATCTTACCATCGACACCCTTGTAGTTGTTGGCAAGAACTTTGGCGCGGGTGATGATAGGAGCGGCAGGGGTTTCGTAAGAACCACCGGTGAGAGAGATTTCTCCGATAAGCACTTCAAGATCATTAGCGTTGGCAAACTTCAAGCCGAGAGCTGCGATAGTACCGGTGAGGCCATTACGCGAGCTGAGAGTAAGAGTCTTCACCTGCCAGTCGGCATCGTAGTCAAGGTCGCCGTCAGGTTTGTTGGTAGAGTAGGTCTTGCCATCTTTGTCAAACACCATACCGTAGGTTTTCTGAGCCTGCTCGCTTTCAGAACCGAGCTTGGACCATACGAGTTCCATGTCACCGGAACCTTTGATCACCTTGTAGCGGATTGTGAGCTTGGCACCGTTCTTGGCCTCGAACTCTGTTTTAAAGAGGTGGAGGTAGCTGGCGGCAGTGTTGTTGGCAGTGATGCGGAGTGAGGTACCGCCCATGTAAGCATCGTTCCAAGTGATGTTGGCATCGATATTTTCTGCGGGAGTAGTACCGAGGTAGTCGGTAGCGAACCAGAAACGCCATGTGGGCATGTAGTCCTGAACACCGAGGTTGTACCAAGGTCCTACGTGAGCTTCAGTGCCTTTCCAGTTGTACTGTGCACCGCCACCGATGTTGAAGAAGGTTACGAACGGCTCTTTGGAAAGATCCCATTTCAATGTGGAGCGGGCTTCCATGTAGCGCGACATACCCATGAACTCTTTGGTAGCTGTCAGAGAGTTGACAGGATCCATCTTGTAGGCAGGATTGCGCTTACCGTTGGTGAACCAGTATTCGAGGTGTTTCTGATAGGTCTGTCTCTTATACACATCTCCGAGC
>ENA-OYZI01000906-OYZI01000906.1-human-gut-metagenome-genome-assembly--contig:-NODE-906-length-9072-cov-8.687147_pt1 | contig 9072 bp, 10 predicted proteins | sample MGYA00243288_ERZ653471 | MGnify/ENA primary metagenome ERZ653471 (study PRJEB26926, sample SAMN06164901) | human gut metagenome | biome: ENVO:00009003; feature: ENVO:2100002; material: ENVO:00002003... | reverse complement strand
CGCCGCCCGCCATCGAGCAGAGTTTTACACCTAATTGGGGATAAAACAGCTCATGGCTGGCGGCGGCATCATCCTGCTGGGCACCACCTTGATCCCCCTGCTGTCCGGGCTGTTTTAAGGTAGCGGCTTATGGATTTTCTCACCGACTGGCTCACGAACTGGCTCAAAGAGCTGCTGATTGGCGGGATCATGGGCAACCTGGAGGGGCTCACCGATTACGTCAACGCCCAGGTCGGGGAGATCGCGGTACAAGTGGGGACTACCCCGGCGGCCTGGAACGCCGGGGTTTTCTCCCTTATACGCCAGCTTTCCGAAACGGTGATCTTACCGATTGCCGGTCTGGTGCTGACCTTTGTTGCCACCTATGAGCTGATACAGATGCTTTTGGAAAAGAACAATATGCACGAGTTTGATGTAGCGAATATCTATAAATGGATGTTCAAAACGGCTTGTGCCATCCTCATCCTGTCCAACACCTTTAATATCGTGATGGCGGTGTTCGATGTGTCGCAGTCCGTGATCGCCCAGGCGGGCGGGCTCATCCAGGGCTCCACGGACATTACGCCGGATATGATGGCGGAGCTGGAAACCACCCTGGAGGGCATGGACTTGGGGCCGCTTCTCGGCCTGTGGCTCCAATCCTCTCTTATCGGTGTGACTATGTGGGCGCTGGGCATTGTCATTTTTGTGCTGGTCTATGGCAGGATGTTGGAAATCTATTTGCTGACCAGCTTGGCCCCCATCCCTATGGCTACCCTGGCCCACCGGGAGGTGGGGCAGACGGGCCAGAATTATCTGCGTTCCCTGTTCGCCGTGGGATTTCAAGGGATGCTCATTCTGGTATGCGTTGCCATCTATGCGGTGCTCGTCCAGGGGATCGTCACCAGCGGAGATCCCATTGGGGCGATTTGGGGCATTGTGGGCTACACGGTTTTGCTCTGCTTTATGCTGTTTAAGACGGGCGGCATCGCCCAGCGCATCTTCGGGGCGCATTGAGAGGAGGCGCTTCAATGGAAAAAACGACTTTCGATACCTCTGGACAAAGTGTCCAGAAGTCCCCGGAGGGCCTGTTCCTGCAAGACGGCATTGCGGGGCTGCGCTCTCTGCCCCGTCATTCGGTAGATATGCTCTTGACTGATCCGCCCTATGGCACCACCCGGAACTTTTGGGATGTGCCGCTGCCCCTCCCGGAGCTGTGGGAGGCGGTGAAATGGGCCGTCAAGCCGAAGGGGGCGGTGTTGTTCTTCGCACAGTGCCCCTATGATAAGGTGCTGGGGGCGTCCAACCTCCCCATGCTCCGCTATGAATGGGTGTGGTACAAGAGCCGGTGCACAGGTTTCCTCAACGCGAGGCGGGCCCCGCTGAAAAAGACGGAGAATATTCTGGTGTTCTATCAGAAACTTCCGCTTTATAATCCGCAGTTTGAACAAGGCAAGCCCTACAAGAAAATCGCGGGCAACCGTGGGGACAGCACCAACTACGGAAAATTCCTCCGCTCCGGCAGCGGATCGGAGGACGGCCTGCGCTTTCCCGGAAATGTGCTGGCCTTTCCCACCGTCCAGCGTACTATCCACCCCACGCAAAAGCCAGTGGAGCTGTGCGAGTATTTCATCAAGACCTATACCCGGCCCGGCGAGGTGGTGGCGGACATCTGCGCTGGCTCCGGCACAACGGCGGTGGCCGCCCTCAACACAAGCCGCCGCTTTATTTGTTTTGAAACCGTCCCGACCTACTATGCCGCCGCCAGCGAGCGCATCCGTGCAGCGCGGGCGGCGGTGGAGGCTGGGGAGAAAGGAGTCTGACTATCGGACAGTATTCTATTATTTATGCCGATCCCCCCTGGCGCTACACAGCGAAAAAGGTACAGGGGGCGGCGGAAAACCATTATCCCACCATGAGCATATCGGAGCTATGCGCGTTGCCTGTGGCCGACCTTGCGGCCAAGGACAGCGCGCTTTTTTTGTGGGCCACATTCCCGCAGCTCCCGGAGGCCCTGCGGCTGATCCAGGCGTGGGGCTTCACTTATAAAAGCGTGGCTTTCGTCTGGCTCAAACAAAACCGCAAATCCCCCGGCTGGTTTTACGGCCTGGGCTTTTGGACGCGGGGCAACGCGGAGGTCTGCCTGCTGGCGACGCGGGGACACCCCAAACGGCAGGCGGCGAATGTCCATCAGTTTATCATTTCCCCTGTCCGGGAGCACAGCCGAAAGCCGGAGGAGGCCCGTGAAAAGATCGTGGCCCTTATGGGCGACTTGCCCAGGGTGGAGCTGTTCGCAAGACAGTCCCCGCCCGGCTGGGATGTGTGGGGAAATGAGGTGGAGCCCACGATCCCGGACTTCTGGACAAAGTGTCCAGAGGCGGCAGATCAAAAGGAGGACTTGTGAGCGGGCTCACTTTGGGGAGCCTGTTTGACGGGATCGGGGTTTTCCCCCTGGCGGCGTCGCGGTGCGGCATCCGTCCCCTGTGGGCAAGCGAGATCGAGGCTGCCCCTATCTCTATCACCCGGCGGCACTTCCCGGATATGGCCCACCTGGGGGACATCACCAAACTGGACGGCGGGGCCATCCCGCCCGTCCATGTGCTGACCTTTGGCTCCCCTTGTCAAAATCTTTCACAGATCGGCAGGCGTGAGGGGCTGGACGGCGCCAAGTCCGGCCTGTTTTTTCACGCCATCCGCATTATTCAAGAAATGAGAAAGGCCACCAATGATCTATATCCAGTTATCTCTGTTTGGGAAAACGTCATGGGAGCGTTTTCTTCAAATGACCGGATGGACTTTAGAGCCGTCCTATCCGCTTTCACAGACACCGAAATTTCAATGCCTGCTTCGGGAAGATGGGCAAACGCCGGAATGGTGCGAGGGGGATGCCCCGATCTCGCATGGCGGCTCATGGATGCCCAACACTGGGCAAGGCCCCGACTGGCCCGACGCCAGCGCGTCTTTCTTGTGGCAGACTTTGGAGGGCGGCGTGCTCCCGCAATATTGTTTAAGCCCCGCCCAATGCTCCCACTTCCTGCGCCTTGCACAGCGGGCGGGCTGCCCGCCCCCGGCGGAGATCGAGGCCCTGTTCTTGAAACAGGGGGGCGCGTACCCGTCACCAGACCCTTTCAAGGGTTCCGTATGCGGGGAGCCGCCAAGGAGGGGGAACAAACAGCGTTCCAAAACAGCTTCGGATTTCCAACTGACCCTTTTCCCACTCTGTTAGCCGGTACGGTGACACCGTTTGCTTTTTGGTACGAGGACGATCCGGCGGGCGGCTGTATTCGTTTCCCTACGGAATTGGAATGTGAGCGGCTCATGGGCTTGCCGGAGGGGTGGACGAAGTACGGGGCCGACGGCAGGGAGATCAGCGCGTCCCAGCGGTACAAGGCCCTGGGCAACGCCATCGCCCTGCCCTGCGCGGAGTATATCATGGCGGGGATCGCGGAGGCCCTGCGTTAAAACTGCCTGGACTTCTGGACAAAGTGTCCAGAGGTAGCCGGGCTGGAAAGGAAGTGAGCAAAATTCCCTATGTGAATGTTCCCAACGATCTGTCAAAGGTCAAGACCAAACTTGCCTTTAATCTGACGAAACGCCAGCTTGTGTGCTTCGGCGTCGCGGCGGCGGTGGGCGTCCCGTCCTACCTGCTGGCCCGCAGCTCCATCGGCAACACCGGGGCCATGTTCTTTATGATGGCGGTGGCGCTCCCGGCGTTTCTGCTGGCTATGTATGAGAAAGACGGGCTCCCGCTGGAAAAGGTGGTGCGAAACATCATCCGGGCCCGTTTCCTGCGGCCTGGGGTGAGGCCCTACCGAACAGAAAACATTTACGCCCCGTTCACCCATCGGGGCGCTGCGGGAAAGGAGGATGCGATTGCAGAAAGCAAAAAATCAAAAGCGCGGCCCCGGAAAGGCCGCTGACCGGAAAGCTGCGTTGTCTGCCCAGCAGACGATCCCTTATCTGGTGATGCACCCGGACGGGGTGTGCCAGCTCCCCGGCGGGCTCTATACAAAGACGGTGGAATATGAGGACATCAACTATTCCGTGGCAAGCACCGAGGATCAGACAGCGATTTTCGGCGGCTGGAGTTCGTTCCTCAATTACTTTGACACCTCTTTGCCGTTCCAGCTCTCCTTTATCAACCGCCGCTCCCGTTCCCGGAGCAAATACCGGGTGAATATCCCCCAGGCGGAGGATAGCTTCAACAGCATCCGGGCTGAATTTACTGGGATGTTAAAAAACCAGATCGCTCGGTCAAACAACGGGATCGAGCGGTCGAAATATATCACCTTTGGGCTCCCCGCCGATGGGATCGGGGAGGCCCGGCCCCGGCTGGAGCGTGTGGAGGCCGATGTGACAGGCAACCTCAAACGGCTGGGAGTGCCCTCGGAGCCCCTGGACGGGCGGTCACGGCTGGCCCTGCTCCACAGCCAGATGCATCCCGGCAGCCGGGAGCCGTTCCGCTTCTCCTGGCAGGACATTCCCAAAACGGGGCTGGGCACCAAGGACTATATCGCCCCGGACAGCTTCGACTTTCGGCAGTCCCGCCTGTTCCGGGTGGGCCAGTATTGGGGGGCGGCTTCCTATTTGCAGATCATGGCTTCGGAGCTCTCCGACAAGCTCCTGGCGGAAATCCTGGAGCTGGACGCGGAGCTGACTGTGACCATGCACATCCAGACGGTAGATCAGTTGAAGGCCATTAAAACGGTAAAAGGCAAGCTGTCCGATATTGGAAAAATGAAGGTGGAGGAACAACGCAAGGCGGTGCGGGCCGGGTATGATCCCGACATCCTGCCCCCCGACCTCATTACCTTTTCCAAAGACGCGGCGGAGCTGCTGGCCGACCTACAATCCCGCAACGAGCGGATGTTCCTGCTGACCTTTACGGTGGTGAATATCGCCCCCACCCGCCAGCGGCTGGAAAATGATATTTTCACTGTGGGCGGCATCGCACAGAAATACAACTGTGCCTTGAAGCGGCTGGACTGGCAACAGGAGCAGGGCTTTGTGTCCTCCCTGGCCCTGGGCTATAACGAGGTGGAAGTCCAGCGGGGCATGACCACCAGCTCCACGGCGATTTTCATTCCCTTTATGACGCGGGAGCTGCGGATGGCGGGGCCGTCCCTCTATTACGGGATGAACGCCCTTTCCCACAATGTCATCATGGCTGACCGCAAAAAGCTGAAATCGGCCAACGGCCTGTACCTGGGCTCTACCGGATCGGGAAAATCCTTTGCGGCAAAAAGAGAGCTCCTAAACGTGTTCCTCACCATCCCCCAGGACAGAATTTTGATTGTGGACCCAATGGGCAAGTATGCCCCCCCTGGTGCGGCGGCTGGGCGGGCAGGTCATTGAGATCGCCCCCGGTTCTCCCAGCCATATCAACCCTATGGACATCCGGCTGGATATAGACGAGGACGAGAGCCCGCTTTCCATGAAAGCGGATTTTTTGTTGTCCCTGTGCGAGCTGGTGGTGGGCGGCAAGGATGGTTTACAGCCTATCGAAAAGACGGTGATCGACCGCTGTGTGCGGCTCATCTACCGGGATATGGCCCTGGGGATCGGGGCCGGCAAGCCGCCCTTGCTCCAGGACTTGTATGAGGAGCTTCTGAAACAGCCAGAGCCGGAGGCCCGGCGGGTGGCAACCGCCCTGGAGCTCTACTGCACCGGCTCCCTCAACCTGTTCAACCACCCTACCAATGTGGACTTGACCGCCCGTGTGGTGTGCATCGTCCTCAAAGGGCTGGGGGAAAACCTGCGGAAGATCGCCATGCACATCACCAACGATTTTGTCACTTCGGCGGTCAACGTGAATTTCCACAACGGCATTTCGACCTGGTGCTACTTTGACGAGTTTCACATTTTGCTCCGGGACGCCCTCACCGCCAGCTACTTTGTGGCCGTGTGGAAGATGCTCCGCAAAAAGGGCTGCGTCCCCAGCGCACTTACGCAGAATGTGAAAGACCTGTTAGCCAGCCGGGAGATCGAGGCCATTTTGGACAACACCGACTTTATGATCCTGTTGGCCCAGGCCCAAAGTGACCGGGCGATCCTGGCAAAGCAGCTCGGCATTTCCGAGCACCAGCTTTCCTACATCACCCATAGCAATTCCGGCGAGGGCCTGCTGTTCTATGGGGATGTGACCATCCCCTTTGTTGACCGTTTCCCCAAGGGGGAGATCTATAACCTGCTCACCACCCGCCCGGAGGATTTGAAGAATGAAGCGAAAACCGAATAGGCCAAAACAAGAGCCAATGGAACGCCCCGGCTCCTGGGAGAGCACCGCCGATCCTGGCGGGGCCGCTGGGGGCGGCTCCCCAGGTGATGCTGGGGCTGCGGACAGCGGCACCTCTGGACAAAGTGTCCAGAAGTCAAAATTTCGGCAAAAGAGCCAGCAGGAACAGGCCGCCGCGTCCAAGCTCCGTATGGAAAAGCGCGGGGAAAAGCTGGAGGCAGCCAAAGATAAGCTGGCAAAGCAGAAGCCACCCAAAAAGCCCGGCCCGGTGAGGCGGATGGGCCGGGCCGCTGGCGGCACCGTTCACGGCTTCGTGCATGGCAAGCTCTTTGAGGTGGAACAGGAGAATGTGGGCACCGAGGGGGCCCACCGCTCCGAGCTGGCGGGTGAAACCGCCCTGCGGCATGGCTCCCGCTTCGTCAAGAAGAAAATCCGGGAACACCCTGCAAAGGCTGTCCAGCGGGCGGAGTCCAAATATATCAAGGCTGCGGCGGATCATCAGTTCCGCGTGGCCGCCCAGGAGCACCCGGAGCTGAAGCAAAGTGCCTGGAAACGGTTTTGGCAGAAACGGCAATACCGCAAGCAGGCGCGGCAGACTGCCAGAGCTGGGGCGGCAAAGGCAGCAAAACAGACTGCCGCCGCCACGGAAAGAGCCGGAGCCCAGGCGGTGGGCTTCATCAAGCGGCATCCCGTGGGGGTGCTCCTGGCCCTGGCCTGTGTGCTCCTGCTCTTTATCATGCAGTCCTGTTCGTCCTCCCTGGTGATGCTGGGCAACTCCGGCGCGGGGGCCGTGGGCGCTACCACCTATCCATCAAAGGATGAGGACATCCTGGGGGCTGAGGCCGCCTATGTAGATATGGAGGCGGAGCTGCAAAACTACCTGGACACCTACGAAAGCACCCACGACTATGACGAATACCATTTTGACCTGGACGGGATCGAACACGATCCCTATGTGCTCATCTCCATTCTCTCTGTGCTCCACGAGGGGGAATGGACGCTTGCCCAGGTACAGGGCACCCTGGAAACGCTTTTTGGCCGCCAATACATTCTCACCGAGGATGTGGTGGTGGAGGTGCGCTACCGGACGGAAACCCGCACAGACAGCGAGGGCAACGATTATGAGGTGGAAGTCCCGTATAACTGGTATATCTGCTATGTGACGCTGGAAAACAAAAACCTTTCCCATCTCCCCCTGGAGCTTATGGGCGAGGAGGAGCTGGCCCGGTATGCCCTCTATATGTCCAGCCTGGGCAACCGGCCCGACCTGTTCCCGGAGTCCGGGTATGTGGACAAATACACGAAACCGCCCGCCGACTACGACGTGCCGGAGGAATATCTGGACGATGAAACCTTTGCGGCTATCTTGGGCGAGGCGGAAAAGTACCTGGGCTATCCCTATGTGTGGGGCGGCAGCTCTCCGGCCACTTCCTTTGACTGCTCCGGCTTCGTGTCCTGGGTGATCAATCACTCCGGCTGGGATGTGGGCCGCCTGGGGGCCCAGGGGCTTTACAACATCTGCACCCCCACCAGCGCGCCCCGCCCCGGCGATCTGGTCTTTTTTGAGGGCACCTATGATACAAGCGGCGTTTCCCACTGTGGTATCTATGTGGGGGACGGGATGATGATCCATGCGGGCGATCCCATCAGCTACGCGAATTTGAATACAAGCTACTGGCAGTCCCATTTCTACGCCTACGGGCGTTTACCATGATTGGAGGTATTCTATGGCGGCAAGCAAAAGCCAAAAAATCCAGGCCGAGATTGAAAAGGTCAAGGCCAAAATCAACGAGCAGCAGGCCCGGCTCAAGGAGCTGGAGAAAAACAAGCTGGAGGCCGAAAACAGCGAGATCGTGGACATCGTGCGGGGCCTGAGCATTTCCCTGGAGGAGCTGCCCCTGGTGCTTCAGCAGCTCCGGGAGGGCACTTCTGGACAAAGTGTCCAGAAGTCGGGGCCTGTGGAAAAGGAGGAAAATTGAATATGAAACGATGGAAGTCTTTGACGGCGGCGCTTTGCGCCGCTGTTCTTTTATGCGGCTTTAGCGTCCCGTCCTATGCCTATGCAGATGGCGGGGCGGGCTCTGATTACGGCGATCCCACAATGGAAACCCCAGCCCCGGCCCCGGAGCCTACCATTGAACCCGGCCAGGGCTTTTCGGAGGAGGGCGGCTTTGTGACCCGCGACCTGCTCTATGACGAAAACACCAACAAGCAGTTTATCACCGTCCATACCAGCGGCGGGGCTACATTTTATTTCGTCATTGACTACGACAAGCCCGTGGACGAGGAGGGCGAACAGTACGAAACCTATTTTCTGAATGTGGTGGACGAGGCCGACCTGCTGGCCGCAGCCGAGGCCGCTGGCGTGGAACAGGCGGTGTGCTCCTGCTCTGAAAAATGCGAGGTGGGGGCTGTCAATACAGAGTGCGCCGTCTGCTCTGTCAATATGGGAAAATGCGTGGGCGCAGCCCCGGAGCCTGTGGAAACCGAGGAACCTGCGGAGGAGCCGGAAACAGGCGGCAGCATGGGGACGCTCCTGCTCATCCTGGCGGTGGCCGGGATCGGCGGCGGGGCCGCGTTCTATTTCAAGGTGCTCCGGCCCAAACAGCAGCAGGCCGCCGAGCCAGAGGAGGACTACGGCGAGGAGGACTATGAGGACGACGGCCCGCCCTGGGACGAGGACGAAAACAGCGAGGAGGATGAGGAATGAACTTTACCAATAACCCTTATGAAAAAATGATGAAACAGAAGCCCCGGCCCCTGGCCCCCTCCATCCCCAAAGCGCCCAAAGGCTCCCGGTGTTCCGGGCTGTCTCTTATACACATCTGACGCTGCCGACGAACTCTAGGGTGTAGATC
>ENA-OYZI01000895-OYZI01000895.1-human-gut-metagenome-genome-assembly--contig:-NODE-895-length-9097-cov-3.402234_pt1 | contig 9097 bp, 8 predicted proteins | sample MGYA00243288_ERZ653471 | MGnify/ENA primary metagenome ERZ653471 (study PRJEB26926, sample SAMN06164901) | human gut metagenome | biome: ENVO:00009003; feature: ENVO:2100002; material: ENVO:00002003... | reverse complement strand
GTGGAGGCTGCGTGGATCACGCCCGCCGCACCGCCTACTGCTCCGGTCACGATTTGCTTGTAAGCATTCTCCTGTCCCTTGATTTTGAGGTCGGGGTCGAGGGTGGCGGTGCAGAGCCAGAAGTTGGAATCGTACTCGGGAGCGGGATTGGTGTGCATTGTGATGCCCTTCACATCCTTCAGCAGCTCGCAATAAAGCTCCTGCACATGCTTGTGGTGAGCGATGTGGTCGTTGATGATGGTCATCTGGCCGCGACCTATGCCGGCGCAGATGTTGCTCATGCGGTAGTTGTAGCCGATGGCCTCGTGCTGATAGTAGGGATAGGACTCGCGGGCCTGAGTGGCATACCACATCACAGTGTTCTTGTCTTCATCGTTCTCGCATATGAGTGCGCCGCCGCCCGAGGTGGTAATCATCTTGTTGCCGTTGAACGACAGCACTCCGTACTTGCCGAAAGTGCCGAGCACCTGACCGTTGAAACGCGAGCCAAGTCCTTCGGCGGCATCTTCAATCACTGGGATTTCGTAGCGGTTGGCAATCTCCATTATCTTGTCAATCCGGTAGGGCATGCCGTATAGCGCTACGGGGATGATGGCCTTGGGCTTCTTTCCGGTCTTGGCGATACGGTCCTTGATAGCCTCCTCCAGCAGCTCGGGATCCATGTTCCACGACTCCTTTTCCGAGTCAACGAACACCGGAGTAGCACCGCAATAAGTAATCGGATGAGAAGATGCGCAGAAAGTGAACGACTGCACCAGCACCTCATCGCCCGGACCAACGCCGCAGGCAATCAGCGCCAGATGCACTGCCGCAGTGCCGGCGCTGAGCGCCACAACCTTCTTGTCAAGGGGGGCTTTGCCCTCTCGCTCGTTCACAAACTCTTCAAGGTCTTTTTCAAAACCATTGACATTGGGACCCAGAGGCACCACCCAATTGGCATCAAACGCCTCCTTGATAAAATCCTGCTCCTTGCCGCTCATGTGCGCCAAGCAAAGCAATATTCGTTCTTTACTCATAAAAGTATATATTGTACCTTACAAATAGAAATTGATTATTAATGAATGCACATTAATCGTTACCCTTTGAGATTATTTTACGGAAGTTGTTGACAAGTTCAATAATTGATGCTCCGGTCACTTCAACTCCATATAATGATTTATATGCTTCTGCCGAGGCGCGTGTCTTGACACACATCACCGCGTATTTCTATCTTTATTTTGTTTTAAATAGTGATAAAGTTATTTGTCAAATTACTTCTCCGTTATATTGCATTCTGCGACCAAGCACAGTACAGAATATCATCTGGATATCTTTTATGAAACTGTAATGATGCAGGTAATAGAGATTAATGCGAACTTTGTCGGGATATATCACATTGTCGTTATATTCCTCTGCAATCACTTGTGTCGGACGATTATCACCCTGTGCTTTTTTCTTTGCTACATAATCAGAAATCATCTCATCTTCAAGGCGATATTTCAGAGTGGCAGGGCCTGTAATCCCAGGACGAAGTTTCAATACCTCGCGGTCTCGGCCCTTAAGTTGGTCGGCGTAGCCGGGGACATCCGGTCTCGGCCCGACTAATGACATATTGCCAACAAGAACATCCCAAAGCCCTGGCAATTCGTCTAATTTGTAATGCCTCAGCTTCGCGCCCAATGGCGTTATGCGGCTGTCACCTGCGACGCTGACAGTTGATCCGCTATGCTTTACGGTCATTGTACGGAATTTGTGACACGAGAACAGTTTGCCATACTTTCCCACTCGCTTCTGCTTGAATATCACAGGACCTCCGGGCATTTTTATCCGTATCAATACTGCAACGACAAGAAGAATCGGCCAAAGAATAAGGAGGCCAATTAATGCCATTGTCCTATCAAAAATCCATTTCGCCCACATATGTGTCAAGGATTAAGTTTTCGATTTTTAATGAGTTTCGTAAGGTAATAGGCCATTTCGCCCCAAATGGCGTGCTTGTCATCGTTCCGGAAATCATCGAACGCATCAAAGCCACGAAATGCCGCCACTTTCTTAATTTCGTCCTTGTTGAAGTTGAATGACAAGGTTCTTCCTACCAATGTAATCACATCACCAAGTATCCATTTGGTCTTGGTCCCAACTTTCAAAGGTACATTATGGTCAACGGTTTTACCTATGGCGAGAGCATAAAGAAGATATGGTATATCGAAGCATGCAGCAATGGGAGTTGCCAATCCGCCGGTAAATCGAGCATTCATTTCAATAAACGCAACACGGTTTTTAGCCTGGTCAACGCGAAAGTCAAGGCCGCATACGCCATTATAGTCAACATAGTCAAGGAATTTGCGTGCATGCTCAACAAGCTCAGGCATATCAATAATTTCGCGCTGGGTGGTTGTACCACCTCCGTCTGTTTTAGTTACGAGTGCACGATAGACCGATGCAAAGAAAAAATCGCCGTATCTAAGGCAATCAACGCACACATCGCTTCCGCCAATCCATTCTTCAATAAGTGTTTCTATCCCCTTGTGCTGTTCTATAAGTGCGTCAAGCTGAACTCTCGACTTTGGAAAAAACACTCCTTTTGCTGAATTTCCGACTGTGGTTTTGTACACGACTGGAAATTCAGGTACCTTTTCTGGAGAACTATAGACAGCAGGGACAGGTACACCGGCTCGCTCTGCCAACTGCGTGGCTATCTTCTTGTTTGACAGAGTCTGCAACTTTTCTTCCGACTCAACAGGGATAATCAGGTCTTTAGGAAATCTGCTGCGGTGGCGAGCGATTACAATCCCCTCGTCGTGGGTTGGCATAAGCACTTTGGGTTTCAATTCATTGACCTTTGCCACCAAGCAGTCAATGAACCGATCTTCATCAGTGAAAGGGTCGGGATATACAAAACTGCCGGTACAGAACTTGGACATACTGCAGATGTTGTGTCTGGATGTGTCAGCGACAACAACGCTTATACCTTTGCTTGCTAAACTTAGTAAAATATTGTACCCAACTCTGTTCCAGCTGTATGTGATGATAACATCGCATTTAGTGGGATTTCTCATAATTGAAAAAACAATTTTCCGGTGTGAAATTCCGGGATATAGTAAATGTTTACAGATAGTTTTTCAAGGCATCCAGGCGCAGATTCGGATTGTCGGCGATGGCCTTGAGTACGGCGGAACGCCAGCTGCCGAGTCCGTAGATGCGGTCGCTTCTGTGCAACTCATCCCTGATATATTTTTCGAAGTGACGGTCGTTCTTGAAATCCTTGAACGCAAATTTATCTATCAGGAAAGTATTTAGCTCTTTGTTGAATGTCTCTTCAAGGTGCATCCCGCTTATTGTGCCAGCCAGCTTGTGTGCCAGCGGAGCGTCAGTGAGCACTGTGGTGTCAACGGAGAACGTGAATCTCAAGCCGCCGTTGGCGTTGACTGACGGTGTGGCGACAAGTATCCGGTCGTTCGGCAGGATATCGTAATATGCGTGCAGGTAGTCGGCATATCTGTCTGCGTTTTTGTCTGAATTGCAATCACGACACATAGGCACAAGGTTGAGTCGGCACGCGGCCATACCGTCATATCGGCTTTCCGGCATGTAATGGTCAAGAGTGGAGGGTCGCCCTATCGCGCACATCGGACATTTGTCAACCTCGGCCATGAGCTCATCGCGGATATATCGGAGATGGCCGCCGTTAAATGTTTTCGGATATGCGCCTTTGAGAGCTTTGCGATGCTTTTGCTGCATGGCATCGTGGTCGGCGTCGGACACATATCCTCTGTTGCTGTCATATTGCCTGTAAATTTTCTCAATAGATGGCTTGTCAGTATTATTGAGCGTATTGGAGTGGGCTATGACATTGTCTATGTCGGCAATGGCATCGTTGAGGTCGGGTTTCGGCAAGTTCCACATCGTTCAATTCATTTTGCCAAGCAGGTAGGCTCTCAGCTCGCTACCCACGTTGATTCCGGCTTTTCTCAAAAGTGCGTGTAAAGGTTCTCGCTTGTTGACAATTTCATCTCCATATCTGTCCCACAGCATATCGGCGGCATTGTAGTAGCCGGTGATACTGCTGTTGAGGCCGAACACTTCGTTGGTTATCGCACCGATATTCTCTCCGTAGGTTTCTATCTCCGGATGGCGGAATGAATATCTGTCACCGGCTCGCGACACTATGGTGACATTGTCGGAGAATGTTTCCTGAAGTATCACGGGAGAATGTGTGGCCACCAGTATCAACGATTTGTATTTCTCCGCCATTATGCGAAGAGCCCGCAGGAGGAGCGACAGCAGCGGAGGCTGGAGATGGTTTTCCGGTTCATCAAACAGCAATATGCTGTTCTGCTCGATTTTGCACACTAATGTGGATAGCGAATGAAGTATGAACTTTATGCCGGTGGATTGTTTGATGAATTGTGTCTTCATGCGTTCCTGCGAAAGCATGATATGGACCGCCACCTTGAAGTTTTCAAAGATGGGAGATTGTCGTTGGAATATCTTCATCAGCTTATTCCAGTTGTCGGTATAATTTTCGTGTTGAATAATTGTGCTGATGTTGGTGGCATACTCATCGGCAAGTACGGATATGTTTTTAATGTCCACGTTGTCCAAATGGTCGGTGTCAATAGCCTTGTGCAGCCAGTCGCCATCTTTCTCGTTTTCGTGGTCTATGAACTTTTCATATTCACTTCTCACATTTCTTAGTCCGCAAAAGGTGAATCGGCCAAACCCATTGTCAAATCCCTGGAGAATCGACAACACCTCGGAATTGCTGCTCCCCGGAAGTGTGAAATTGTCAAGAGCACTGTATGAAATCATTATCAGTTTTGAGAACCCGACATCTTTCGGCTCCACCTTGCCAAGCGATTCGGCAAGAATCTTCTCCCTTTCATCAACCCCTGCATACAGTATCTTCACAAGCCTGTAAAGGATAGTGCTTTTACCCACACCATTGTCACCGATAAACACTGCAAGGCGCGAGGGCAATAGCCCGTCATCGTTTGCCATGGTTGCCGAACCTGTGAAGTTTAGCTCTATCGGGTTTGAATTGGGGAGCGTGAATATCATTGATTGCTCGCGTAAATCATAGCTCCGCAAGTCCGACTTCATTATCTCGTCACCGATACGCAGCGCATATGCATCCATGGAAGCATTGCGCATCAATGAGGTCTTGAAGCAGTTGGTGTGCATGACCTTGCTGTACCATTTGTCGGAGGTGTTTGTGATAAGTCGGAGTGTTTTTTTGAACTCTTTTCTTTGCTCCACATCAAGCAGACGCTCCAAGTCACGGAACAATCCTACGCTAAAGCTTATTGAATAGAAACCTTCAGGCAATGCCGAGAACAATAGATTAGGACCCAGACATTTTCTCAGTAAATTGCAGTCATTGGCAGTTTGACCGATTTCCATTATCTGGATGCTTCCCAGATATTCATTGCCCTTTTGGGTGAGATTGGAAGTAGCGTGGATGTGATACAGTGTTCGGTATCCGAAATCGTTCCAATTATCCTCCTCAAGTAGAAAATCCGCTCCCTCGGGATTCACATTCCGGGCATCTTGATAATGTATGTCTATAAGTTTGAAAAGCATATCTCTCAATGCATCACTTCATAGTAGAAATCATAAAGGCATTGCCGCACGAACGATTGCTCGTAGCGGGAGGCTATCATCACGCGGGCATTTGCGGCGAGAGTGGTGCGCCACGGGCCGTCGGTGGTCATGCGGCGCATGGCTTGGTAGAGGGCATCGGTGTCTTTTGAGGGTACGATGGTGCCGTTTTTGCCTTCTATGATGATTTCGTTGGCACCATTTATGTCTGTCACAATCTGCGGCAGCCCCATTGCGCCAGCTTCTATCACTACGTTGGGGAAACCTTCGCGGTAGCTGGCCAGGATGTGGCAGTCGGCGGCTGCGTAGAAAGGACGCACATCGCTTTGGTTACCTACAGCCTCAATGGCGGGGTTGTGTTCTATCTCTTTGATTGTCTCCGGCCTGATGGGATCGAGGTCGGGTTCGTATGGGCCGACCAGCAACAGACGCGTGTCAGGTAATTCTTTGTTTAGACGGGAGAAGGCCGCAACCAGTTCATTGATGCCTTTGTCGCCCACCAGTCGGCCAACAGCGATGAAAGTGAAGTGTCTGTGAACATCGTCACTCGTCACATTGACTTTTGACTTGTCAAAACGTTCGAGGTCTATGCCGCGACAGTTGCCATAGCCCAATACTTTTATTGGTTTCTTTGTGATGCCATTATTGAGCAGGTCGCGCTTCACGCCCTCCCCCTCGGGTATGATGTGAGTGGCGCAAGCGCAGGTTAGCCAGTCGGTTGCCATTAGTATGCGCTTTGTCAGGCCGGTGGCTGTGGGAAACACTAGTCCGGTGAAAGTATGCACGCGTGCAGGAACGCGGGTCAGCCATGCCGCGAGCATGCAAATCAAGCCTGCCTTTGGCGTCATCGAGTGCACCATCTGCGGTTTTTCCCTCCGGAACACGCGCACCATCTGCCAAAGGCTCTTCAGGTCCTTGACCGGCGAGATATGGCGCTCCATCTCAACGACAACCGCACGGGCACCCGCATCGCGAACCCGCTGCAGCTCCGGTCCATCAGAGCTAACCGACACCACCTCATAACCGCGCTCGCGCAGTTCCGGAATCAGCCCGGTGAAGAACCCAACCGATTGCGCGACAGTCACCGCCCTTATGATCTTATTCCGCTGCATCATAGCAAGTTTTTTATCTTGAATGCCAGAATAAAAAGCGGAGCAAATCCCCAACGCACTAAATTGAATCTCAATCTGCCCTTATTTGTGAATGCTTCTCTATCGAGGTTTTTAACAATCGAATTACTTTCAGGGAAAAGCTCTTTATATAGTCTGTATTTTGAAAAAGAGTCAGTTACCAAATTGAGTTTTGCCAAATACTGAAACGCATATACAGTTTTTCTAAAGTTAGCAGCATCTGGCTTCTTTTCAAAGAAATCAGTCAGATTTCGAGCTACAGCAATCATCTGATTCACTTGGTTGAAGCCATATCCAGCAGTCATAGCCGAAACATTGCACCTATTGTAGTGGTAAACTGGACCATGGACCTGCACTACTTTATCAGCATAGTAAAAGATTCTGGCAAAAAGTCCGTTGTCTTCCCACATATCGAGGCCATGCCACGGCAGGATGTTGTTTTCTGTATATATCTCACGGCGCACTAACTTGTTGTGGCAGAAGAGTCCCACTGTGCGTTTGTACCAGTTTCGAATTATCTCCTTTCCCGTGGATGGCAGGACAATATTGTCTTTAGGTATGGTAGAATTGGGATATTCCATTACTTCATCGCCAACTACTATATCAGCATGATGCTCAACTGCAGCATCATATAGTAATTTATAGTATTCTTTGTCAACCCAATCATCTCCATCAAGATGAATAATGTACTCTCCTTTGGCCTCAATTATGCCTCGTCGTCGAACGGCGGACAAGCCGCCGTTCGACGACATATGGATAATTCGCGTAAGCGATTTTCTTTCGGGATATTCTTCTAATATCTTTTTGATGATTTTCACAGAATTGTCAGGTGAACAATCATCTACAAACAAAATTTCTAGATCGTATAATGTCTGTTCAAATAGACTAATAGCACATTTTTCAATGTACTCAGAAACATTATAGACTGGAACAATAACAGAAACAGCAGGAGTATTCACAGCAAACTAAAATTCACAATTAGGAAATTTGAGACTCATGCCAGGCTGTACCTAAACAGCATGCTTTGTCAATGTATGAAATTCAAGGCGAGAGGTACCTCTGAGATTCTCTTTTGTAATGGCCAACAAGCCCAGTGAACATCTTATTTTCTGAGCTTTTGGATTATCGGTAATGCATAGGCATAGAATATCTTCTCTCTTATCAAGCAAAGACGAGCTGCAGAAATAAATCCTATGCTTGGATACAGTTTTTTAAAGAGATTTGAAGCGTAATGTCTTTTTGACGGACAGCGAAGTTGCGGGTTTCCGGCAACAGCCTCTTCAATTGGCCTTTCTTCAATGCGTAAGTGTGCTCTTACGCTATTCAGAAGTTCTTCCCCTTTAGTTGTATTTACAAGAACCACAGATGTTCCGCTACTTGTTCTGTTTTCCGGAGAAATAGATTTCTTCAATCCCCAGAAGTCACCGAGAGTCAAGTCGCCGCATCGTTCTTTCCTTGCATAATGGCATGAATAACAAGCGTCACGATAATAAAGTCCCTTCATAAACCCCATCATATATAGGTTGTTTTTAAGAGGTCTGTATATCCTTATTCCGCGAACTCCGTAAACTCCGTCAAGATCAAATCCATTTTTCCCTCTAAAAGAAAGTTTCTTGATTTCAGTTATATCGTATTTGTGCGACAAATAGTCTTTCAATAGCTGAAAAGATGGTACACCATGACAAATTATGTCAATGGCATAGAAATTAGGATAATCTTTCCTAAGGTAATTCCTGACACCGTCAACCTCGCAGCCAGTGCCAACAAAAAGCACTTTGTTGCCATTGACTAAGTTTTGTTTTATATGTTCGTATATAACCCTCTTCACCTCACTGTGTACGTATTTGGAGCCTTGAGTGCGTTTTAGCTCTATTAAGTCTGAGCAGTTATAATGATGGATAGAGAAATTATCACCAAATTCAACAATACTGCCGTAAACTACCCCGCCAGTTTCAATAATCGCTCTTCCAAGAGAATATGCAAGGCCTCCGGAAGAAGAATTGTTGCAAACCACATCATCCAAGGCGTATGCCGCAAAGGCTTTTTTAGGATTTGAAAAATGTGTGGAGTGATTTACCGGACAAGTTTTTTCACAAAGTCGGCAATTGATACATATAGAATTGTCTATTACAGGGTAAATATGGCCGCACCGGTTGTTGTCAGGCAACAATTTTATGCATTTTTTGGGACAAACGGCAACGCAACAGGCGCAGCCCGAGCATTCATTATAATCACAAATTTTATCCATTTTATCTACATCCTTTCAAATAATCAAACGCTTTTTGGCGCTCCAACTCTATGGCCTGGTTAGCCGTTGCAAAGTCAAGGTCCCACTCGATGTGGTCCTGTCTCTTATACACATCTCCGAGCCCACGAGACGCTCATGA
>ENA-OYZI01000872-OYZI01000872.1-human-gut-metagenome-genome-assembly--contig:-NODE-872-length-9211-cov-4.631389_pt1 | contig 9211 bp, 8 predicted proteins | sample MGYA00243288_ERZ653471 | MGnify/ENA primary metagenome ERZ653471 (study PRJEB26926, sample SAMN06164901) | human gut metagenome | biome: ENVO:00009003; feature: ENVO:2100002; material: ENVO:00002003... | reverse complement strand
CGCCATCGGCTCAAAGATTAAACCAATCCTGACAGCCTCGATAGTGCCTTTTTCTATCGTGGCGTCTTGTCTAAAAGCAAATCATTTTAATAGAATAAAATAGCAAAGTTATGGCTAAAGAGAAATTCGAAAGAACCAAACCGCATGTGAACATCGGTACTATCGGTCACGTTGACCACGGTAAGACCACTCTTACCGCTGCCATCACCACCGTTCTCGCTAAGAACGGCCTTTCTGAGGTTAAGTCGTTCGACCAGATCGACAACGCTCCCGAGGAAAAGGAACGTGGTATTACAATTAACACCGCTCACGTTGAGTACGAGACTGCAAACCGTCACTACGCTCACGTTGACTGCCCGGGACACGCTGACTATGTGAAGAACATGGTTACCGGTGCTGCTCAGATGGACGGTGCTATCATCGTGGTTGCCGCTACTGACGGTCCCATGCCCCAGACCCGTGAGCACATCCTGCTCGCTCGTCAGGTGAACGTTCCCCGTATCGTAGTGTTCCTGAACAAGTGCGACATGGTGGATGACGAAGAGATGTTTGAGCTCGTTGAAATGGAGATGCGCGATCTTCTCTCTTCCTACGAGTACGATGGTGACAACACCCCCATCATCCGTGGTTCTGCTCTCGGTGCTCTTAACGGTGAACCCGAATGGGAAGCTAAGGTTATGGAGCTCATGGAAGCCGTTGACAACTGGATTCCCCTGCCTCCCCGTGATGTTGATAAACCCTTCCTTATGCCTGTTGAGGATGTATTCTCGATCACAGGTCGTGGTACAGTTGCTACCGGCCGTATCGAAACCGGCGTAGTTAAGGTTGGTGACGAAGTACAGATCATGGGTCTCGGCGCTGACATGAAGTCGGTTGTTACCGGTGTTGAAATGTTCCGCAAGCTTCTTGACGAAGGTGAAGCCGGTGATAACGTAGGTCTTCTTCTCCGTGGTATCGACAAGAAGGACATCCGTCGTGGTATGGTAATCTGCCATCCGGGTGTTGTTAAGCCCCACAGCAAGTTCAAAGCTTCTGTATATATCCTGAAGAAGGAAGAAGGTGGCCGTCACACTCCGTTCCACAACCACTACCGTCCTCAGTTCTACATCCGCACCCTTGACGTGACCGGTGAGATCACTCTTCCCGAAGGCGTTGAAATGGTTATGCCCGGTGACCACGTTGAGATCATCGTTGACCTGATCAACCCCGTAGCTTGCGACCAGGGTCTTCGCTTCGCTATCCGTGAAGGCGGCCGCACTGTAGGTTCCGGTCAGATCACCGAAATCCTCGACTAAGGATTAATCAGCCTCCGGTTTGTTCCGGAGATTAGATAAACCCAACAATCAGGCAGCGGAATGATTGTCCGCATGATGAGCAGTTCGCTGCCTGATTAATACACAGGACTAGCTCAGTTGGTAGAGCACTGGTCTCCAAAACCAGGTGTCGGGAGTTCGAGCCTCTCGTCCTGTGCCAAAAGAAATATAAATGAAAAAATTGAAACTACTTACGGACATCGAGGAGTCATATAACGAACTCCGATATAAGACTTCTTGGCCCACCGGCTCTCAGCTCATCAAGAGTGCCCTGATAGTACTGATTGCTTCCATCATATTGTCAGTACTTATATGGTGCATGGATGAGATTGTGGACAGTTTGATGCATTTTATTTACAATCTTCCCAATCTGTTTGGTGGTAAGTGATTATCTTAAGTAAGTAACCTCTTTTTTTTGTGGATAAGTAATGGAAGCTAATAACGTATCTACCAAGTCATGGTATGTGCTCCGTGCCATTTCCGGCAAGGAAGCAAAAGTTAAGGAACTGCTCGAGGGTGCTATGCGTAACACCGACTTGGGCAATTACTTGTTTCAGGTGCTTATCCCTACTGAAAAGGTGCTTACAGTGCGTGGCGGTAAAAAGACCATCAAGGAGAAGAATCTCTACAGTGGTTATGTGTTCATCGAATGTATTCTTACAGGCGAGGTGGAACACCAGTTGCGCAACACTACCAATGTGATTGACTTCCTGCGCGGGCGCGGCAAGGATGCCAAGCCTGAAGCTTTGCGTCAGAGCGAAGTGCAGCGTATGCTCGGTATGGCCGATGAGATGGCCAACATCACTGAGGACTCTGTCAACGATTATCTTGTTGGCGAAGTGGTGAAGGTGATATCCGGGCCTTTCAGCGGATTTACCGGTGAAATCGAGGAAGTTGACCGCGAGAGAAAGAAGTTGAAGATAAGTGTGAAGATTTTTGACCGCAAGACACCGCTTGAGTTGGAAAATTCGCAAGTAGAGCGCGTATGATATATGTCGGCGCTGTCATCGGCCTGTTGTTACGGACAAGGCTGTGACGGTTGACGGCAGATATTGTGCGGCTAATTCATAACACCAATATCTAAAATTAAGATTCAAAATGGCTAAAGAAATTGCTGGACAAATCAAATTGCAGATTAAGGGTGGAGCAGCAAATCCATCACCGCCAGTAGGTCCCGCACTGGGTTCTAAGGGCATCAACATCATGGAATTCTGCAAGCAATTCAATGCCCGTACTCAGGACAAGGCAGGTAAGGTGCTCCCTGTAGTGATCAGCTACTACACCGACAAGAGCTTTGACTTCATTGTCAAGACTCCTCCCGTTGCCATCCAGCTGCTTGAGGCTACCAAGCTTAAGAGCGGCTCAGCTCAGCCCAACCGTAACAAGGTGGGTGAGGTTACCTGGGATCAGGTGAAGGCTATAGCAGAAGACAAGATGCCGGATTTGAACTGCTTTACCGTGGAATCAGCTATGCGCATGGTTGCCGGTACTGCCAGAAGCATGGGTATAACCGTCAAAGGCACATTCCCCGCCAATAACTAATAAAACTTCAATTGACAATGGCTAAACTGACAAAAAACCAAAAGCAGGCTACCGAGAAGATTGAAGCTGGGAAAGCCTATACTCTTGCCGAGGCCGCAGCTCTGGTAAAGGATATCACCTTCACCAAGTTTGACGCTTCGCTTGACATTGACGTTCGCCTCGGTGTTGACCCCCGTAAAGCTAACCAGATGGTTCGCGGCGTGGTGACACTTCCTCATGGCACCGGCAAGCAGGTGAAAGTGCTTGTGCTCTGTAACCCCGATGCTGAAGCTGCCGCTAAGGCTGCTGGCGCTGACTATGTTGGTCTTGACGAGTATATCGAAAAGATCAAGGGTGGCTGGACCGATGTTGACATCATCATCACTCAGCCTGCCATCATGGGTAAAATCGGTGCTCTGGGTCGTATCCTCGGTCCCCGTGGCTTGATGCCTAACCCCAAAAGCGGTACAGTGACCAACGATGTTGCCAAGGCTGTCGAGGAGGTTAAGAAGGGTAAGATTGACTTCAAGGTTGACAAAAACGGTATTGTTCACAGCTCGATCGGTAAGGTGAGCTTCACCCCCGAGCAGATGCGTGACAATGCACGTGAGTTCATCAACACTTTGATCAAGCTCAAACCTGCTACTGCAAAAGGCACTTATATCAAGAGCATTTATCTTTCAAGCACCATGAGTCCGGGTGTGAAAGTCGACTCTAAATCCATCGATGAGTAATCCATTTAACAGACTACAACAATGAGAAAGGAAGATAAAGCACTCGTAATAGAATCTCTCGTCGCCACTCTCAAGGAGTACCCCAATTTCTACCTCGTGGAAACTGCCGGTCTCAACGCCGAGAAGACAAGCGCTCTCCGTGCTGCCTGCTTCAAGGCCGACATCAAGCTCGTGGTGGTGAAGAACACTCTTCTTCACAAAGCTCTGGAGCAGATTGATGGCGACTACACTGAATTGTACTCCGCACTTGAAGGTCCCACTTCACTGATGTGCACACCGGTGCCCAACGCTCCGGCTAAGCTCCTGAAGGATTTCGTGAAGAAGGACGACACCCTTCCCCGCCTTAAGGCTGCGTATGTAGAAGAAACCACCTACCTTGGCGCTGACCAGCTTGACACCCTTGCCAATATCAAGAGCAAGAACGAGCTTATCGCCGATGTTGTGGCTCTCCTTCAGTCGCCCGCCAAGAATGTTGTTTCCGCCCTTACTTCCGGTGGCAGCAAGCTCCATGGCATCCTTGAGACACTTTCAAAAAAAGAAGCATAATTTCCAGTTAATCAAGTAAACAAAACAATAAAATAAATACTAAAATGGCAGATTTAAAAGCTTTTGCAGAACAATTAGTTAACCTTTCCGTTAAGGAAGTGAACGAACTTGCTCAGATCCTCAAGGACGAGTACGGTATCGAACCCGCCGCTGCTGCTGTAGCAGTTGCTGCCGGTCCCGCCGCAGCCGCTCCCGCTGCTGAAGAAAAAACTTCTTTCGACGTTGTCCTCAAATCCGCCGGTGCCAAGAAGCTCGACGTGGTTAAGGTAGTTAAGGCTCAGACCGGTCTTGGCCTGAAGGAAGCCAAAGAAATGGTTGACAACGCTCCCAGCGTGCTGAAGGAAGGTCTTCCCAAGGCTGACGCTGAAGGCCTCAAGAAAGAACTCGAAGCAGCAGGCGCTGAAGTCGAACTTAAATAATAACGCCTGTTAATCAGGTATCTAGGTTAAGTGTCACCGAAAGGTAGATACTTAACCTTTTTGTGTTAATATTTAATTTGAGTTCTTTTTAACCTAATATCTTAGATGTCAGCAACATTAGCCAAACCCCGTGTAAATTTTGCGTCGGTTAAGAATCCGCTTCCTTATCCCGACTTTTTGGAGGTTCAGCTCAAGTCGTTCCAGGATTTCCTGCAACTGGACACTCCGCCGGAGAAACGTAACAACGAGGGGCTTTACAAAGTATTTGCCGAGAACTTCCCCATTGCGGACACCCGCAATAATTTCGTGCTCGAGTTTCTCGACTATTATATTGACCCACCCAAATACACCATCGAGGAGTGTTTGGAGCGCGGACTCACCTATAGTGTGCCTTTGAAGGCCAAACTGAAGCTGTATTGTACAGATCCTGACCATGAGGATTTTGCAACTGTGATCCAAGATGTGTATCTTGGTCCTATCCCTTACATGACCGACAAGGGCACCTTTATTATCAACGGTGCGGAGCGTGTTGTTGTGTCGCAGCTTCACCGTTCTCCGGGTGTGTTCTTCGGACAGAGCACACACGCCAACGGCACCAAGCTCTACAGCGCCCGTATCATTCCGTTCAGAGGGTCTTGGATTGAGTTTGCCACCGACATCAATAATGTGATGTATGCCTACATCGACCGCAAGAAGAAACTTCCTGTGACCGCTCTGTTGCGTGCCATCGGTTTGGAAACCGACAAGGATATTCTTGATGTGTTTGGCATTGCCGAAGAACTCAAGGTCAACAAAACCAACCTTAAGAAAGCCAAGGGCCGTGTGCTTGCCGCAAGCATCTCGCGCACCTGGATTGAAGATTTCGTGGACTCCGACACCGGCGAGGTTACTTCTACCGAGCGCAGCCAGGTGGTGGTGGAGCGTGAAACCGAAATCACCGATGAAAATATCGACCTTATACTTGAGTCGGGTGTGCAGACCATCATGCTCCACAAGGAGGATGGCTCCGCCAACGATTACAAGATTATTTTTGAAACTCTGTCGAAGGACACCACCAACTCGGAGTCGGAGGCTATCAATTATATCTATCGACAGCTCCGCAACGCCGAGCCACCGGATGATGCAAGTGCCCGCGAGGTGATTACCAACCTTTTCTTCTCCGAAAAGCGCTACGACCTCGGCGAAGTGGGCCGCTTCCGTATCAACAAGAAGCTCAACCTCGACACCCCGATGGATGTGAAGGTTCTCACCAAGGAGGATATCATCGCCATCATCAAATATCTCATTGAGCTGATCAACTCCAAGACTGATGTGGACGATATCGACCACCTCAGCAACCGCCGTGTGCGCACAGTGGGCGAGCAGCTCTACAATCAGTTCAACATAGGATTGGCGCGTATGTCGCGTACCATCCGCGAACGCATGAATGTGCGCGACAATGAAGTGTTCACTCCCATCGACCTTATCAATGCCAAGACTATTTCGTCGGTGATCAACACTTTCTTCGGCACCAATGCCTTGTCGCAGTTCATGGACCAGACCAACCCTCTGGCTGAAATCACACACAAGCGTCGTATGAGTGCCCTTGGCCCCGGCGGTCTCACCCGTGAGCGTGCCGGCTTTGAGGTGCGCGACGTTCACTATACTCATTATGGCCGTCTGTGTCCTATCGAAACTCCTGAAGGTCCTAATATCGGTCTGATATCATCGCTTTGCGTCTATGCCAAGATCAACAATCTCGGCTTTATTGAAACCCCCTATCGTGAGGTGAAGGATGCGAAGGTCAACCTCAACAATGACGAAGTGGTGTATCTCACCGCCGAAATCGAGGAGGGCAAGGTGATTGCGCAGGGCAACGCTCCTCTCAACGAGGACGGTTCGTTCAAGCGCGACAAGGTGAAGGCCCGTCTGGATGCCGACTTCCCCATCGTGGCTCCCGAGCAAGTGGAGCTTATGGATGTGTCGCCCACACAGATTGCCTCCATCGCTGCATCGCTTATCCCGTTCCTGGAGCACGATGACGCCAACCGTGCGCTGATGGGCTCCAACATGATGCGTCAGGCTGTGCCTCTGCTGCGCAGCGAAAGCCCGATTGTGGGCACCGGTATCGAGGGTCAGCTGATCCGCGACTCACGCACCCAGATTGCTGCTGAAGGCGAGGGTGTGGTAGAGTTCGTCGATGCCCGTGTGATCCGCATCCGCTACGACCGCACCGAGGATGAAGAGTTTGTGGCATTTGAGCCTGCTGTCAAAGAGTATGACATCCCCAAATTCCGCCGCACCAATCAGAACACCACCATTGACCTGCGTCCTATCTGTGTCAAGGGTCAGCGTGTGTCCAAAGGCACCATCCTCACCGAGGGTTACTCCACCGAGAAAGGCGAGCTTGCTCTGGGCCGCAACCTCAAGGTGGCGTTCATGCCTTGGAAGGGTTATAACTATGAGGACGCCATCGTGCTCAACGAGCGCATGGTGCGCGAGGATATCCTCACCTCAGTGCATGTGGATGAATATTCGCTCGAAGTGCGCGAAACCAAGCGCGGTATGGAGGAACTCACTTCCGACATCCCCAATGTGAGCGAAGATGCCACCAAGGATCTCGACGAGCGCGGTATTATCCGCGTTGGTGCACATGTTGTGCCCGGCGACATCATGATTGGTAAAATCACTCCTAAGGGTGAGAGCGATCCCACTCCTGAGGAGAAGCTGCTCCGCGCCATCTTCGGCGACAAGGCCGGTGATGTGAAGGATGCTTCGCTCAAGGCCACTCCGTCGCTCAAGGGTGTGGTGATTGCCACCAACCTGTTCAGCCGCGCCAACAAGAGCGTGAAGAAGAGCAAGAGTCTCGCTGCCCAGCTCGCCAAGCTCGACGAGGAGTATGAGGAGCGTCTCAATGCCCTCAAGGATGTGCTCGTGAGCAAGCTGATGACTCTCACCAACGGCAAGACATCGCAGGGTGTCAAGGATTTCCTCGGCACCGACATAGTGCCCAAGGGAGCGAAATTCTCCGCTTCTGTGCTCCGCGACATCAACTACGACACAATCAATCTGAGCAAATGGACCACAGATGCTCACAAGAATGATATGATCCGCGCCACCATCGTCAACTACCTCCGCAAATACAAGGAGATTGACGCTGAGCTGCGCCGCAAGAAATTTGACCTGTCCATCGGTGACGACCTGCCTTCGGGCATCATGCATCTCGCCAAGGTGTATGTGGCCAAGAAGCGTAAGATCTCCGTCGGTGACAAGATGGCCGGCCGCCACGGTAACAAAGGTATCGTGAGCCGCATCGTGCGCCAGGAAGATATGCCGTTCCTTGCCGACGGAACTCCCGTTGACATCGTGCTCAATCCTCTGGGTGTGCCTTCGCGTATGAACCTGGGTCAGATTTTTGAAACCGTGCTTGGATGGGCCGGCCGTGAGCTGGGCGAGAAATTCGCCACCCCCATCTTTGACGGTGCCACACTTGACGACCTCAATGCCTGGACCGACAAGGCCGGCCTTCCCCGTTATGGTAAGACCTACCTGTATGACGGAGGCACAGGTGAGCGTTTCGACCAGCCTGCCACTGTGGGTGTGATCTACATGCTTAAGCTCGGCCACATGGTGGAAGACAAGATGCACGCACGTTCCATCGGCCCGTACTCACTCATCACCCAGCAGCCTCTCGGCGGTAAAGCCCAGTTCGGTGGTCAGCGTTTTGGTGAGATGGAGGTTTGGGCGCTCGAAGCATTCGGCGCCGCCCACGTGCTCCAGGAGATTCTCACCATCAAGAGTGATGATGTCACCGGCCGCAGCAAAGCCTACGAGGCTATCGTCAAGGGCGATGCCATGCCTCAGGCCGGCATCCCCGAGTCGCTCAACGTGCTTCTGCACGAGCTCCGCGGCCTTGGATTGAGCATTTCGCTTGAGCAGTAAATCAATATCATTCAACAAGTCTATTACACAACGTAATTCACAATATGGCTTTAAGAAAAGACAATAAAATAAAAACCGGGTTTTCAAAAATCACCATCGGACTCGCTTCGCCCGAAGAGATTCTTGAAAAGTCGAGCGGTGAGGTGCTGAAGCCTGAAACCATCAACTACCGCACCTACAAGCCCGAGCGCGACGGCCTGTTCTGCGAGCGCATTTTCGGTCCCGTCAAGGACTACGAATGTCATTGCGGAAAGTACAAACGCATCCGCTACAAAGGAATCGTGTGCGACCGTTGCGGTGTGGAAGTGACCGAGAAGAAAGTGCGCCGCGAGCGCATGGGTCACATCAAGCTTGTGGTGCCTGTGGCTCACATCTGGTACTTCCGTTCGCTCCCCAATAAAATCGGTTATCTGCTCGGCCTTCCCTCCAAGAAGCTTGATGCCGTGATATACTACGAGCGCTACGTGGTGATTCAGCCCGGAGCCGCCGAAGAGGTGGAAAAACTCGACCTCCTCAGCGAAGAAGAGTATTTCAACATCCTCGACTCTCTGCCTGCTGACAACCAGCTTCTTGACGACAGCGACCCCAACAAGTTCATCGCCAAGATGGGTGCCGAGGCTATCTACGACCTCCTCAAGGACCTCGACCTCGACGCTCTGGCCGACGGCCTCCGTGCCCAGGCTGACAGGGATGGCTCGCAGCAGCTGTCTCTTGTACACATCTCCGAGCCCACGAGACGCTCATGAATCTCGTATGC
>ENA-OYZI01000869-OYZI01000869.1-human-gut-metagenome-genome-assembly--contig:-NODE-869-length-9233-cov-5.317280_pt1 | contig 9233 bp, 7 predicted proteins | sample MGYA00243288_ERZ653471 | MGnify/ENA primary metagenome ERZ653471 (study PRJEB26926, sample SAMN06164901) | human gut metagenome | biome: ENVO:00009003; feature: ENVO:2100002; material: ENVO:00002003... | reverse complement strand
GCGTTATGAGCTGGCTGCCTCACTGTCTGAGCGAAGTTTGCAACGGAGCGAGTTTGACAAGACGGCTCATGCTTTTAGCAGATTTCTGGCGGCTTAGAATATCTTAGGCTCCGAAACCGCACCCCAGACAAAATATTTTCCGCTCCGCGTCCCTCTTGAACATAAAAAGAGCCAGAAACTCCCCTTTTCCGAAGTTTCTGGCCTTTTTTATCAGTTTTTAAAGCTATGGATCGGTGCCGGAATCCTTCCGCCACGCTGCACAAACGCATCACAGGAGAACTGATTCACCGGCATGATCGGTGCATAACCAAGCAGTCCACCGAACTCAACCACTTCGCCAACCCCCTTACCAATTACCGGGATCAGACGAACCGCCGTAGTCTTCTGGTTCACCATACCAATTGCAGACTCATCCGCAATAATACCCGCAATCGTAGAAGCCTTCGTATCTCCGGGAATTGCAATCATATCAAGACCTACAGAACATACACAAGTCATAGCTTCCAGCTTCTCAAGAGTCAGTGCCCCTGCATTCACCGCATCGATCATACCCTGATCCTCGCTGACCGGAATAAATGCACCACTCAAGCCACCAACTGCTGTAGAAGCCATAACTCCACCCTTCTTAACCTGGTCATTTAACAGAGCAAGCGCTGCTGTTGTACCCGGTGCACCTGCATGCTCCAAACCAATCTCCTCAAGGATCTCAGCAACACTGTCACCAATTGCAGGAGTAGGAGCCAGAGACAGATCCACGATACCAAACTTAACACCAAGGCGTCTGGAAGCCTCCTGTGCTACCAGCTGACCAACACGTGTTACCTTGAAGGCAGTACGTTTGATCATCTCACAAAGAGTTTCAAAATCCTTACCTCTTACCTGTTCCAGCGCAGTCTTAACAACGCCAGGTCCGCTGACACCAACGTTAATGATAGTGTCTGCTTCTGTCACACCATGGAAAGCACCTGCCATAAACGGGTTATCATCCGGTGCATTACAGAATACAACCAGCTTCGCACATCCCAGGGAATCCTGATCTTTGGTAGCTTTCGCTGTTTCCAGAACGATCTCACCCATCAGCTTAACAGCATCCATATTGATACCTGTACGTGTAGATCCAACATTTACAGAACTGCAGACACGCTCTGTCTTCGCCATAGCCTGTGGGATAGATTCGATCAGAAGTCTCTCAGCAGGAGTCATTCCCTTGCTTACCAGTGCAGAATAACCGCCGATAAAGTTTACGCCTACCACCTTGGCAGCCTTATCCAAAGTTTCTGCAATAGTTACAAAATCTTCCTTTGTCTTACATGCAGCTCCGCCAATCAATGCGATCGGAGTTACGGAAATTCTTTTATTTACGATCGGAATTCCATATTCACCGGAAATAGCCTCACCTGTAGATACCAGATCCTTTGCACAGGTTGTGATCTTTTTATAGATTTTCTCATTTAAAACAGCAAGATCACTGTCAATACAGTCCAGAAGGCTGATACCCATAGTAATGGTACGCACATCCAGATTCTCCTGCTCGATCATTTTATTCGTTTCATTTACTTCAAAAATATTGATCATTTTGTTTTTCTCCCTTGTATGTTCTCTCAGCATTTTTCAGGCAATCTGATACAGGAAAGTCCCTCAGTGGCTTACCTGCTTAGATTTTCTCAGATTCTGTGCATTACATTGAAGATATCTTCATGCTGGCAGCGGATCACTACACCGATCTTATCTCCAAGGGCTTCCAGTTCTTTGGCAAGAACTCCGTTGTCTTTCTCACATTTGCTGGCATCTGTTACCATCATCATGTTGAAATATCCCTGTACGATGGTCTGGGAGATATCAAGAATGTTTACATTATTGTCTGCAAGATAAGTACAAACCTTTGCAATAATTCCTACGGTATCGTTTCCTACTACTGTGATGATTGTCTTTTTCATAAGTTCTTTGTCCTTTCTACACTGTAATTACTTCTGATATGCAATCCCTCTGTGCCACCTGAATTCTGAAATCACGCGACTTATAAGGGTTGTCACCTAAGGTTACTTCTGAACAGACGGTTTCATATGCCAGTTCCTCATAGTTATTTTCCCTGCTCAGATGTCCAAGGAAAATCCCTTTCATATTGTCATGCAGCAGCCTGCATAAAAGCCTGCCTGCATTCTCATTGGAAAGATGTCCCCTGTCTCCAAGGATTCTCTGTTTCAGATAATAGGGATATTTTCCAACCTGCAGCATACGGATGTCATGATTTGCTTCCAGAAGAAGCGCATCCAGATTCTGCAGATTACCGACTATGTACTCATTATATTTTCCAAGGTCTGTAGCAATCCCCACAGAATGCTCTCCACACTCTACCCGGTATCCTACGGGCTGTGCAGCATCATGAGGGATCGTAAAAGGATTCACTGTCAGATCATTAATCTCAAAAGGCTCATCTTCGTGTATCTCACGAAAAATCCCTTCCGGCATTTTTCCAAGATTCATGTGAGATAAAGCTTCCACAGTTCCTTCTGTCGCATAAACCGGTATCTGATGTTTCCTTGCGATCACGCCCAGACCTTTGATATGATCCGAATGTTCATGTGTAATCAAGATACCATCAATATCTTTTCCTGTCAATTCCAGAGAATTCAATCCCTGTTCTACTCTTTTTCCGCTGATGCCTACATCCACCAGAAGATGGGTATTATCTGAGCCCACATAAATACAGTTTCCGCTGCTTCCGCTGGCAATGCTACAAAGTCTCATATTTTCTGATTCCTTCCTCAATCTGCCGTCTGGTCTGTGCAAAATCTCCGTTATTTACCACAACATAGTCTGCATTTCCCCGAAAAAAAGTCTCCGGTGCCTGACTGGCAATGATACTGACTGATTTTTCTCTTGTATAACCGCGGTTTTCCATCAGTCTCCTGATACGGATCTCTTCATCCGTATGAATATACCATATCGTATCGCAAAACTCCTGATAATGATCTTCCAGAAGGAGTGCAGCTTCCACCACACATATCTTCTGTCCCTGCTGTTTCTTTACAGCTAACTGCTCTCTGATGTACTGTTTCACAGCAGGATGGATGATCTGGTTTAATTTCTCCAGAAGCTCTGGATGTGAAAATACTACATCCGAAACCTGTCTGCGGTCAATAGTTTTATCATTTTTTATGATTTGTCTTCCAAATAGTGCAATCACCGGTTCATAACAGGACTGCCCCGGCTCCATCACCAGATGCCCGATCTCATCTGCTTTCATCACATATGCCTGATACTTTTCTTCAAGAAAATCAAGCACTGTACTTTTTCCGGCACCCACTCCGCCGGTAATTCCTATTGTTATCATCATCACTTCGCCTCATACCAGTTATTACCCTGATGCATATCGACTTCCAGTTCTACGGAAAGCTTTGCGGCACCTTTCATCTCTTCTTCAAGAATAGCAGAAACCTGCGGGATTTCCTCTTTACAGGTCTCTATCAGAAGTTCATCGTGTACCTGAAGTACAAGACGGGATTTAAGATTCTCATCCTTTAATCGTCTGTACACACGGTTCATTGCAATTTTAATGATATCCGCCGCAGTTCCCTGTATTGGAGAGTTCATGGCTACTCGCTCCCCAAAAGACCTCTGCATAAAATTACCGGATTTCAGTTCCGGAATCGGCCTGCGTCTGCCAAACATGGTAGTCACATATCCTTTTTCTTTTCCCTCTTCCACCAGTCCGTCAAGAAATCCTTTGATCTTTGGATAAGTTTCAAAATATCTTTCAATATATTCGGCTGCTTCTTTTCGTGTGATACTTAAATCCTGGCTGAGCCCAAAGGAACTGATCCCATAAACGATTCCAAAATTTACTGCCTTGGCATTTCTCCTCTGCAGATCTGTCACCTCATCAAAGGGCACATGGAATACCTCTGATGCTGTATGTCTGTGGATATCCTGGGCTTCTTTATATGCCTGGATCAGTTTCTCATCCCCTGACATATGCGCCAGAACGCGAAGCTCGATCTGGGAATAGTCCGCATCCAGAAATACATATCCCTCTTCCGGAACAAATACCTTACGGATCAGTCTTCCAAGCTCCATTCTTACAGGGATATTCTGAAGATTCGGCTCTGTGCTGCTGATCCTTCCTGTTGCTGTAATTGTCTGGTTAAAAGTAGAATGAATCCTGCCGTCCTCTGCGATCTCACCAACAAGCCCGTCTGCATAAGTAGATTTCAGTTTCGCAAGCTGACGGTACTCCAGAATATCCTTTACAATGGGATACTCCGGTGCAAGCTTTTCCAGAATATCTGCCGCTGTGGAATAACCTGTCTTTGTTTTCTTTCCACCCTTAAGGCCAAGCTTTTCAAACAGGATCACTCCCATCTGTTTCGGAGAATTGATATTAAACTCTTCCCCTGCCTGCTGCCAGATCTGCTTCTCCAGTTCTCCAATACGTACACTTAGTTTCTCACCGTAGCTTTTCAGTTCTTCACTCTTCACGCTGATTCCCCATTTTTCCATGGAATCAAGAGTAAAGATCAGCGGAAGCTCAATCTGTGTATATACATTCCACATATCTGTATCACGCAGTGCTTCACACATGGGTTTCCGGCAGGCAAGTGCTGTATAGGCCATGTAGCAGGCCCATGCTGCAAGCCCCTCTGCACTCTCCTCCCATGCTTTTTCCACTGTTTTCTTTCCAAGAAGTTCCTCTCTTGCAGGCAGGATACGACCATTCAGATATTCCTTTGCCATATCATCGTAAGTATAGGAGGATTTCAGAGGATTGAGCAGATATGCAGCCACACCTGCATCAAATACAGCCATCGGATCATCAGATTTTATATGCTTGAGTAATGCCTTTACATCCAATGCACATACACATTTTTTATCATATTTCAGAGTACCGTCTGTATTGACATCAGATATCTCATTTTCCGGATCCTTCTTCACATCATCTGTATTAGATTTCATAATGTTCTCTGTGTTGGATTCAGATACTTTATGAAGGAGCCCTTCCAATTTTCCGCAGAGATAATCTTCTGTGATCATCCCCTCTGCAGGAATATAATAAATTTCCTCTTCATTCAGCGCAAGTCCTGCACCAAATACTCTGCCATTCTCTGTAACCAGAGAAACACCCGCTGTCTTTCCTGCTTCCGCTTTCGCAAACAGCGCTTCACAGCCTGCCAGGTCTGCACATGTGAAAAACTCCTGTTCCAGCGTATCTTCCTGTACTGCCGCAGAGTCAAAACGGTTAAGCAGATTCTTAAATTCCAACTGTCTGCAGAGAAGGAAAGCTTCTTTTGTATAAAGATTTCCCAGTTTTGCCTTTTCATACGAAAACTCTATGGGACTGTCCGTACAGATCGTAGCCAGAGCCTTGCTCATCTGCGCCATATCATAATGTTCTCTCATTGATTCCCTGGCTCTGTTTGGCTTCAGCTCTTCCAAATGTTCATGAGCATTCTCAATACTTCCATACTCCACAATAATCTTTGTGGCAGTCTTCTCACCTACTCCCGGGATTCCCGGAATATTGTCAGCACTGTCACCCATCAGAGCCTTTAACTCAATGATCTGAGGAGGTGTCACCTGATATTTCTCGATCACCTGCTGTGCATGATAATCCTCTATGGTGGTCTTGCCCCTTACAGTCTTTGGCAAACGGATCATAACCTTATCTGTCGCAAGCTGAAGCAGATCTCTGTCACCGGAAAGGATTGTCGCATCCATTCCTGCCGCTTCGCTTTTCCTGGCCAGAGTTCCCAGAATATCATCCGCTTCGTAGCCTTCTTTTGTCACAACATTCACACCCATTGCAGTAAGCATTTCTTTGATCAGCGGTACCTGCTCTCTCAGTTCTTCAGGCATGGGTTTACGTGTTCCCTTGTATGCTTCAAACATCTTATGGCGGAAAGTCGGTGCCTTCAGGTCAAATGCCACTGTCAGATACTGAGGCTTCTCTTCCTCGATCGTCCGAAGAAGGATATTCAGGAAACCATATACTGCCCCTGTGTGTTTTCCTTCTGAATTTGTAAGATCCGGCAGACCATAAAAAGCTCTGTTCAGAATACTGTGTCCGTCAATCAGTAATATTTTTTCGCTCATAAAATCCTCCAGTGTCTTTATAGAATGTAATTTGTCTCCATCATTACAAAAATCAATATTGCCGCAATCGTAGCGATCAGAAGGCATATACTTACTCCAAACATCAGCCAACTGGCTTTCTTCTTGCGGATATATCTTCTGGATTTCCGGATATCCTGTTCCAGCAGTTTTTTGAAATCCAGAACCGAATCGCTGCTGTCATCATCAAGCTGCTGTGTTACCTCATGTACAATAAAATATGTTTCCAGTTCATCATAACAGGAAGAACAATTCTGTACATGATCGAGAAACTCTTCCAGTTCATTTAGCGGAAGATCATGTTTAATATAACTGCTCACCATTCCTTCTGCAGTTCGGCAATCCATCTTCATTCCCTTCTTTCTTTCAAAAAACATCCAGGATGCTGCGTTCACTATTACGAATTATAACCGAACCGGAGTTAATTGGCAAGGAAAAGCAGCAGAAGCTCAAATCGCCTCTGCTGCTTTCATTGCTGTTCACTCAGTTTTCAGTGACATAACCAAATTTCCGGATTGCCTGCGGCAATGGACTTTTGGCTTGTATATCTTGAGAAAATATCACTTCTGCAAATTCACTTTCCCGGAAAATGTATCTGCATCAGCTTCTGTACTGTTTTCGGATTCTGCATTGTTCTCAGATTTTGTATTACTTTCAGATTCTGCCACTACAGTGGGAACCTGTACAGGTGCATTCAGGATCTTCATAAATTCCTCACCTGTAATTGTCTCATGCTCATACAGATATTTTGCAAGTTCATGGAGCTTTCCGATATTGTCCTGAAGGATTTTCAGTGCTTTCTGATGTTCCATCCTGACAAGCTCCACAACCTTCTTATCCAGAAGAGTCTGTGTCTCAAAAGAACAGCTTAAACTGGAATCTCCGCCCAGATACTGATTTGTCACATTCTCCATGGCAACCATATCGAAGTCTTCACTCATACCATATCTGGAGATCATTGCTCTTGCAAGCTTAGTCGCCTGTTCGATATCATTGGATGCTCCGGTTGTAATAGAGTGGAAGATCAGTTCCTCAGCGGCACGACCGCCTGTAAAGGTCGCTATCTTATTTGCAAGTTCTTCCTTTGTCATCAGATAATGATCTCCGTCATCCACCTGCATGGTATATCCGAGTGCTCCTGATGTACGCGGAATAATAGTGATCTTGTGGACCGGTGCAGATTCGGTCTGCTTTGCTGCAACCAGCGCATGTCCGATTTCATGATAAGCAACTATCAGTTTTTCTTTATTGGAAAGAACTCTGTTCTTCTTCTGATATCCTGCGATAACTACCTCAATACTCTCCTCAAAATCTGCCTGAGTGGCAAATTTTCTGCCGTCACGTACTGCACGAAGTGCTGCTTCATTGACAATATTTGCAAGTTCTGCACCGGAAGCTCCGGCTGCAGCTTTCGCAATCTCATCAAAACGTACGGAATCTGCGATCTTAATCTTCTTTGCATGGACTTTAAGGATTTCCTCACGTCCTTTTAAATCCGGAAGTTCAACAGGAATACGTCTGTCAAAACGTCCGGGACGAAGAAGTGCGGGATCAAGGGAATCCGGTCTGTTGGTTGCCGCAAGGATCACAACACCTTTGGAGCCGTCAAAACCATCCATCTCTGTAAGCAGCTGGTTCAGAGTCTGCTCGCGCTCATCATTGCCGCCTGTAAATCCGGCACCATCACGTTTCTTGCCAATTGTGTCGATCTCATCGATAAATACAATACATGGAGCTTTCTCATTCGCCTGTTTGAAAAGATCACGCACCTTGGCAGCGCCCATACCAACAAACATTTCCACGAATTCAGAACCGGAAATGGAGAAGAACGGAACTTCCGCTTCACCGGCTACCGCTTTTGCAAGAAGTGTTTTACCTGTACCTGGAGGGCCTACAAGAAGGGCTCCTTTCGGCATAGATGCACCGATTTCTCTGTATTTCTGCGGGTTATGAAGATAATCTACGATTTCTGTCAGAAGATCCTTGGCTTCGTCCTCTCCCGCTACATCTGAGAATTTGATTCCCGTAGATGATTTCACATATACTTTCGCATTACTCTTTCCAAATGACATTGCCCCACCGGGACCTCCGCCCATGGAACTCATCATCTTCTTGCTGAGCCACCTTCCAAGAAGGATAAAGATGGCAATCGGCAGTACATATCCTGCGATCAGACTGATCCAGATAGATGTCTGCTGTGGTGCTGCTGCACCGAACTTGACATTTGCATCATGCAAACGGTCTACAAGGTCAGGATCATTCATCTTGACAGTTCTGAAATAACCCTCCTGTCCGTCACTCTCTGCTACATAATAAATATAATCATCCTGAATTTCTACTGTCTTAACGTAATCCTTCTCTACTCCTGTCAGGAAAGTACTGTAATCAGTCGTCTGTACCTTTCGTCCCTCAATTGCAGGAAGTAACAGCACATTCAGAAGAATGATAATAACTGCCGCAATGATATAATATACATAAAGCGGTTTTCTGCCAGGCTTTTTATTATCAAGGTTCATTGGCTTTTCCTCCATTTCGTTTTGTTATGATGTACCATATCACTTATTCATCTCTTTTTCAAGAAAAGCGAGATAAATTTCATAAAGATTTTAGAATTATCTGAACTGTTCAATACGGCAAATAAAAAAAAAGCGAAAACCTTCACAAACAAAGGCTTCGCTTACTTTTTAATGCCGGCAGTGGGACTTGAACCCACACGTGGTTGCCCACAACAGATTTTGAGTCTGCCTCGTCTGCCATTCCGACATGCCGGCATTGAAACGAGTATTATCATATCACGTTTTTGTCGAAATGGCAAGGGCATTTTTGAGTTTTTTTTAATATTTCACAAACCTCGTTTTAGAATACACATTGCTTGCCTTGATCAGTTTCTGATATCTGGCAAACAGCTTCTCAGGAAGTCTGATAGTTACGGTTTTGTTGACCGCAAAAGCTTTTTTTCCAACATAGTTCAGTGCTGTACTGTTGATCCTGAGCACTTTGACTGCCGGGCACTGGTAAAAAGCTCTGGCATCTATATGTCTGACACTGGCAGGAAGTATAAAATTTCGCAGTTTTGTACCTGTCTCTTATACACATCTCCGAGCCCACGAGACGCTCATGAATCT
>ENA-OYZI01000821-OYZI01000821.1-human-gut-metagenome-genome-assembly--contig:-NODE-821-length-9519-cov-4.340448_pt1 | contig 9519 bp, 10 predicted proteins | sample MGYA00243288_ERZ653471 | MGnify/ENA primary metagenome ERZ653471 (study PRJEB26926, sample SAMN06164901) | human gut metagenome | biome: ENVO:00009003; feature: ENVO:2100002; material: ENVO:00002003... | reverse complement strand
CGTCACCACCCCGCTTCAGGAGCAGCTCAACAGGCTCGGTGCCCTGATATCCAAGCTCAGCTATGTGGTGGCCGCACTGGTGCTGGTGGCATACGGAAGTCTGTTCCTCCTCAACAATCCATGGCAGCCTATGGAGTTTTTCGCCCATCTGCTCAAGGGGGTGATGATTGCAGTGACCCTCGTAGTGGTAGCTGTGCCCGAAGGATTGCCTATGGCTGTGACATTGAGCCTCGCCTACTCCATGCGCCGTATGCTCCAGACACAAAATCTTGTGCGCAAGCTGCATGCGTGTGAAACCATGGGCGCCACCACCGTGATATGCACCGACAAAACCGGCACCCTCACACAAAACCGTATGCAGGTGGCCCACGCGGAGTTTTTCGGCGTGGATACCCCCGACATATATCTCGGCATGGCTCTGAACTCCACTGCCCAGCTCGACTTTTCCGGCCCGCAGCCCAGAGCGCTCGGCAACCCCACCGAGGGGGCTTTGCTCATGTGGATGCTTGCCAACGGCACCGACTACAGAGTTCTGCGCGAGCAGTGCACCGTGGTTGACGAGCTGCCGTTCTCCACCGAGCGGAAATATATGGCCACAGTGGCCACCACTCCCGATGGACGCACCATGCTCTATGTCAAAGGTGCCCCCGAAATTGTGATGGGACTATGCTCCACCATGCCCGACGGGGCATCACAGCGCTCTGTCAACCAACTGCTTCTCGACTATCAGGCCCAGGCTATGCGCACCCTCGGGTTCGCCTGCCTGCAGCTCCTCCCCGGACAGAAAGCCATTGAGGGTGGAAAGCTGTTGGCCGATGGCCTCAACTTCCTTGGAGTGGTGGGGATTTCCGATCCCGTCCGCGCTGATGTGCCCGATGCCGTGCGCGAGGTGCTTGACGCAGGCATAAATGTGAAGATTGTGACCGGCGACACTCCCGGCACCGCTAAGGAGATTGGCCGTCAGGTGGGTGTGTGGAACGATGCCGTGGATTCCGAACGCCACATCACTACCGGCCCGGAGATTGCAGCCATGCCCGACAGCAAGCTCCGCGAAGTGGCTCCCGATTTGAAAATCATTGCCCGGGCACGCCCCATGGACAAGAAGCGTCTTGTGGAAGCTCTGCAAAGCCGCAACCAGGTGGTGGCTGTGACCGGCGACGGCACCAACGATGCTCCGGCCCTGAAAGCCGCTCATGTGGGATTGTCCATGGGCGACGGCACCGCTGTGGCCAAGGAAGCCTCCGACATCACCATCATCGACAACTCGTTCACCTCCATAGGCCGCGCAGTGATGTGGGGACGCTCGCTCTACCTCAACATACAGCGGTTTGTGATGTTCCAGCTCACTGTCAACGTAGTGGCATGCCTGATAGTGCTCGCCGGGTCACTGATGGGGATGGAATCTCCGCTCACAGTCACTCAGATGCTGTGGGTCAACCTGATAATGGACACCTTTGCAGCCGTGGCCCTCGCCTCGCTACCTCCGTCCAGCAGTGTGATGAAAAATCCGCCGCGCTCCCGCTCGGCATTCATCATCACCCCCTCGATGTACCGCGCCATCCTCGGCTCAGGACTGCTTTTCTTCGTCATGCTGCTGGGCATACTCTATTGGTTCGAGCACACACATTTCACCTCGCTCACCCAACTGCTGTCGTCGCAATGGATTGCCGGCAACAAAGGTCTCACGCCCTACGAGCTGAGTGTGTTCTTCACTATCTTCGTGTTCCTCCAGTTCTGGAACATGTTCAATGCCCGCGCGTTCGCCACCGGACGCTCTGCGCTCCATCTTGGCGGCTGCCGCGGATTCCTGCTCATTGCGCTCGTGATACTGGTGGGACAAATAGCCATCGTTCAGCTCGGTGGACGGTTCTTCGGAGTATATCCGCTGAGCCTCACTGACTGGTGCATCATCATCGCTTCCACATCCGTGGTGCTGTGGATAGGCGAACTTTCAAGATTGCTCAGGAGATGCTGAGACGGCGCCAGAACGGCACCACCAGCATATAGCAGAGCGACACCAGCAGTGCCATCAGCACCGCGTAGATGATGACATCGTTCACCGTCACCACCATGCTCTCCACCGTGCCCACCACATACATCACCAGATAGGTGGATGTGGCCACGATGCCCAACACATATATTATATACTCCACCACAGATGCTATGCACCGCTTGCGTTCCGGCAGGCGGTGCAGCACGTTTTGTGTGAACCATGGCGACGGCGGGGCCTGCAGTGCCCCTTTGTGCATCAGGTGCCTCAGGCGGCTGTCGAGTGCGTCATCAGTTTTATGCAGATTATCAGGATTATTCATTTCAAGTCATTTAGAGCCTTGGCCATTTTGGCTTTGGCACGTGATAGATAAGATTTAATGGTGCCCTCGGGCATATTGGTGATACGCATTATATCCTTTATAGGCTTATCCTCGAGGTAAAAAAGCACTATCAGGGTGCGCTCGGCGGGCGACAACGCCTTCAGTCCCACCTGGATGTCATGGCGCATCTCGGCCAGCCCGGCATCATCGCGGCTGTCGATTGTCAGCTGCGGCAAAGCCTCGTTCATCGGCAGCTCGCTGCGGCGGCGCAAGATGTTGGCATACTCCGGCAGGCTATCGCGTAGAGCCAGGTGCCAAACCGCGACGCACCTTTGAACGACTTTATCGCTCCGTAGGCCTTGATGAAGGTTTCCTGCGCGATATCATCGGTGAGCGAGGCGTTGCCCATAGTGAGGTTGAACACAAACCTCCTCAATCCGGGGCTGTATTCATCCACGAGCCGCCCGAATGCGCGACGGTCGTCAACCGCCACGCATCTGGCTATCAGTGCTATTTCCTCAAGTTTGCTCAGCATTGGGTGTCTGAGTTCTCATCGGTGTCATCAAACAATGGAGTGCTGTCCATCCGCTCCCTCTGCCGGGCATCGTGGCGGTTGATGATATATGTCACACCGCGGGCCACTCCGATAAACAACGGAATCAGGCCAAATGAGGCAAGCGGCTTCATATCAACGCACAGGAAGAATACTATTAGGGCCAGTCCCCACCCTATCCACACAATAGCCGAGCGTGGTGTGTTGGTGTTGCGCCCCTCCTCGGCCAGATAGAAGCTGTCGGGGAGCTGCATCCCATGGTCTATGGCATACTCCATCACTCTGTAGCGGTCAAGTTTGCGCCGACGGAGATACCTGAATATCAGCATGAACACCAGCACCGTCACTATCGCCGGCACTGACAATCCGAGCACCACAGCCGTCAGTGCCACGATATTATCGCCCACCTCACCAACAAATGCGTTGCTGTTTTGCGGCGGGGTGATGGTCATCACCGTAAGGCTGTTGATCGAATCATAGCTCAGACTCACATCTTTGCCCCGGTTAATCATCTCCTGTGCCAGGGAATGGATGTCGGAAATATCCGCCTTGTCCACAATCTCCACCGAGCGTGTTCTTTCGCTATCATCGCTGCACGACTGCATCACCACTCCGAGCAGTGCAGCAGCCAGCGTTGCAAGAATCAATAAATGTTTTTTCATATAATGCGTATAGTTTTTTTGTTTTCATCGGTTAGACGCGGTTAACACTCCAAAAAGTTGCACCTGCCACACAAAGTTACTAATTTTGTGGTTATATATGAATACCTATCGCTTACTTCCAGTATTGGCAATATTCATTGCCATAGTATCTTGCGGCCACAGCGACGCCCCATGCGCCGTGGAGGTGGACATGGAAATCCCCGCGCAGACCATGGGCGACTCCATCGCCGCCAACATGGGGTGCGTCAACGCCGCCCAAACCATTGTGGAATGGCTCGCCTCCGACCGTCCCGCCAATCGCACCTACGCCATGCAGCTCACCCAGAGGGTGGCCTACGCCTACGCCGACTCCATGCCAAGGTTTCTCAACGCCATCGATTCCGTGAGCACTACCCTCTCCCCTGAGCGAAGAGCAAAAGTGCTGCTGCGCACCTGCGATCCGGAATATCTCGGCCACCTCGTGAGTCAGGATCCCAACGACTCCATCCTTGTGCCCATCATCGAGCGTGTGCTCGCCCTGTCACCCAACGACCTCGCCCGCTTCCGTCGCGGATATCAACATTGATTCTCAAACTATTGCCATGCTCACCGTTGCCCAATATTCCAACCTCATCAACGAGCATATAGCTCGCATCTCCTACCCCTCCGAGCCCAACGGCCTTTATGAACCGATTCGCTATTCGCTCGATGCCGGCGGCAAGCGCATACGTCCGGTGCTCACCCTCGCCACATGCGAGGCATTCGGCGCTGACCCGCTCCATGCCATCAACCAGGCTCTGGGAATAGAGATGTTTCACAACTTCACCCTGCTCCACGATGACCTCATGGACCATTCCCCGGTACGCCGCTCGCGCCCCACGGTGTATGTGAAATGGGACGAACGCACAGCCATCCTGTCGGGAGACGCCATGCTCACCATGGCCGGAATGTTGATGCGCGGCGGCGAGGCTCCCTCGCTTCCGGCACCTGCGTTGACACAACTGCTCGACCTCTACGACCGCACCGCCATGGAGGTGTATGAAGGACAGCAGCTGGACATGGACTTTGAGGCGCGCAACGATGTGGCGGTGGAAGAGTATACGAATATGATACGGCTCAAAACCTCCGTGCTCCTCGGATGTGCCTGTCAGCTCGGTGCCATCATGGCCGGTGCTTGCGATTCCGATGCCAAAGCCATGTATCGCTACGGCGAGTTGCTCGGACTGGCTTTCCAGATGCAGGATGACTACCTCGACACTTTCGGCGACACCGAAACTTTTGGCAAACCGATTGGCGGCGACATACTCAATGAAAAGAAAACATGGCTGCTCATCTCGGCTATGCACCGCGTCCATGACCATTCGCTGGCCGACGCGCTGATTCTCGACAACCCCGCCGACAAAATTGAAGCCGTGAGAGATATCTACCGGGTCCTGGGCCTTGACCGCGAATGCAGGCAGATGGTGACCCGCTTTTCATCCGAAGCCATTGCATCATTGCCGGAATCTCTGTCGCAGGAGGCAAGGGAGTTTTTCATGTCACTGGCCCGCAACGCTGAAACCCGCACCAAATGATCATCGACACCCACACACATCTCTATCTCCCGGAATTTGAGGAAGGGGGATCTCCCGCAGTAAAGCGCGCCATGGAGGCAGGCGTGGAGCAGATGATATTCCCCAATGTGGATCTCACAACCGTACAACCCATGAAGGAGCTGCACCGGTTGTTTCCCGACATCACACATATAGCCATGGGACTGCATCCCACCGAAATAGGATCCGACTGGCGCGAACAGCTTGAGCAAATCCACTCCTATTGGAACGACGGCACCTCCTACGTGGCTGTTGGAGAAGTGGGTATCGACCTCTACTGGGATGCCACCTATATCGAGCAACAGATGCAAGCGCTTGAGCAACAGATGCAATGGGCCATGGACAGCGGCAAACCGGTGATTATCCACTGCCGCAACGGATTGGACCAGACATTGGAGGTGATGCGCGGATTTCACGGCATCACAGGCGTGATGCACAGCTTCTCAGGCACTGAGGCCGAAGTGGAACGGGTGCGCAACGTGGCCGATATGTATTTCGGAATCAACGGCATTGTCACATTCAAAAACTCCAAGTTGCGCCACACTCTCCCGGCCATCACCACCGAGCGGCTGCTGGTGGAAACCGACTCCCCCTATCTCGCGCCGGTACCGTACCGTGGCAAGCGGTGCGAGAGCGCCATGCTTCCCTCCACCGTGGCTCATATAGCGCAGGGTCTGGAGCTGCCGGTGGCCGACATCGAAGCCGCCACAACCGCCAACGCCCGCACACTCTTCCACATCTGATTCACTTCCGATCACACTCTTTTCACAACCATCCGATAACTATTCAACATTTGACATCCATGATGCTTCTTAGCGGAGAAAACATTATGCTCTTAGGGTCGGTGCTCCTGTTGGCAGGAGTTCTGATCGGCAAAACCAGCTACCGCACCGGACTGCCTTTGCTGCTGGTATTTCTGATTGTCGGGATGTTGTTTGGTTGCGACGGCCTCGGCATACAGTTCGGCGATATGCATCAGGCACAGATGATAGGCATGGTGGCTTTGTGCATCATCCTGTTTTCCGGAGGTATGTCCACCACCATCTCATCCATCCGCCCCATCCTCGCGCCCGGGCTTCTGCTATCCACAGTCGGAGTGCTTATCACCGCCCTGATCACAGGTCTGTTCATATTCTGGCTGTCAGGCATATCATGGACCAACATCCACTTCGCCCTGATACCATCGCTGTTGCTTGCCGCCACAATGTCCAGCACCGATTCAGCCTCGGTGTTCGGCATTCTCGGAGGACAAAAAGTGAAGTTGAAGCATAACCTCCGCCCCATGCTTGAACTTGAGAGCGGATCCAACGACCCTATGGCTTATATGCTCACCATCCTGCTGATTGAAGCGACAACCCTTGACGGGACCCTCAGTTTCACCACCATACTCGGACAGCTCGCGCTTCAGTTCGGAGTCGGTGCAACCATGGGAATTGCCTTGGGATGGGCCGCAAAATGGCTGATATTGTTCTACCGCAGCATTGGCCGCAACAGCGGCGACGAGGATGCCGGTCAGGCCACCGCCATGATTTCAATACTCATAATAGCTCTGGTATTCTTCACGTTCACTGCCACCACGGCTATCAACGGCAACGGATATCTGGCTGTATATATCCTTGGCATAATGCTTGGCAACGCGTCGTTGCCATACCGCCGCAGCATATCCAAATTCATGGACGGACTCACCTGGCTTGCGCAGATTGTAGTGTTCCTGATGCTCGGACTGCTTGTCAACCCCCACGAGATGCTGTCGGTCACCGCAGTGTCACTTCTCGTGGGCCTGTTCATGATTTTTGTGGGTCGCCCGGTCAGCGTATGGCTATGCCTGCTACCGTTCCGCAAAATAAATTTACGCACCAAAACATTCGTTTCATGGGTTGGTTTGCGCGGTGCTGTCCCCATCATTTTCGCCACATACCCGGTGGTAGCCGGTGTGCCCGGAGCCGGACAGATATTCAATATAGTGTTTTTCGTCACACTTCTGTCACTGCTTCTGCAAGGCACAACCGTGATTGCAGCGGCACGCAAGCTCAAGCTGACAGACAACTCAGCAAAGGATGAACCCGACTTCGGCGTGGAGCTGGCCGACGAGCATCCCACCTCGCTCCACACTCTCGTGCTCACGGAAAAGCATCTTGCCGAAGGGAACACTCTCGGCAACATAACACTCCCCACCGGCGGACTTGTCATGATGATAAAGCGCGACGGACGCTACATAGTGCCCAACGGCAAACGCCGCCTACAGGCCGGCGACACTCTCCTCATCATCAAAGAATCGGATCAGCTGTAGAGGAAGCGCTTGATTGACCGCTTGGGGGTTTTCTCAAACTCGCTTGCGCGAAGCTGCACCTCATCGATTTTTTCGTAAGGCGCCACCTGACGGTTCACCTCCTCGCGTACCTTCTCCATCACCTTGGGCATCATCTCGTGGCTCAGACCCACCTTGTCCATAGCCTCATAGTCGGGATACACCAGTGCCACAAGCTTGTGACCCCGCTGCACCACAAGACTCTCGGCCACATAAGGCATATTGTTGAGCTTGGCCTCAATCTCCTCCGGATAGATATTCTGACCGTTTGCGCTAAGTATCATGGTCTTGCATCGTCCCTTGATGAAGATGGTACCGGCATTGGATATGGTTCCCATATCGCCGGTGTGGAGCCATCCGTCCTTGTCAATCACAGCCTCGGTGGCCTCGGGATTCTTGTAATAGCCGCGCATCACATTCTCGCCTTTGACGCAGATCTCGCCGGGGATGTAAGCCTCGTTGTCGCTCTCCACCTTGGAGAACATTATTCCGGGGAGTGTGCGCCCCGCCGACCCTAAAATGAATTTGTCCCACGGGGTGTAGCTGATCAGCGGCCCGCACTCGGTCATGCCAAACCCTACTGTGAAATGGAATTTGATGCGGTGCAGAAACTCCTCCACCTCGGGATTGAGCGGCGCACCGCCCACTATCACCTGCGAGAACTCACCGCCAAACGCTTCGGTGAGTTTGCGGCATATCTTACTGTAAACGCGGGTGCGCAGGAACGGCACCGCAAGCATCCTTCGCATGGCGGGCTTGGAGATAACGGGCAATATCTGCGAGCGATACATCTTTTCAAGCACCAGCGGCACGCACAGAATCAGATTGGGACGGACCTCGCCAAGCGCCTTTACCAACAGCTTAGGCGACGGCAGTTTGCCTAACACTGTGACATGGGTGCCCACCGCCAGCGGCACAAGCATATCAAACGCACACCCATAGGCATGGGCCAGCGGCAGAAACGACAATGCCCTCGAGCCGCGGAAATGAAGCTTCGACGCCGCCCCGAACACCACATTGCCACACAAATTATTGAGCGTCAGCATCACACCTTTGGAAAATCCGGTGGTGCCGGAGGTGTAGTTGATTTCGGCCAAAGAGTCGGCATTGAAAAAACGGTATTTCACATCGTTGGCACCATAACCGTCGGGATAGAGTTTTGAAAATTTCTTGCTCAGCTCACCCATCGCCTTCTTGGCCTTGCCGCTCACCTGCGGCTTCTCGGCAAGCACCTCCGAGGTGTCGATAGATATGGCATACTTCACCCCAGGCATCTTGTCAAACTCCAGATGCTCCCAGATGGCATCACCAACAAACAGCATCACCGAGTCGCTGTGGTTGATGATATGCTGCGCGTCTATAGGATTGAAATCGTGCAATATAGGCACTACAACGGCACCATAGGTGAGGGTAGCCATATAGGTGACTATCCACTGCACGGAGTTTTTGCCAAGCACCGCCACCTTCTGTCCGGGCTTTACGCCACACTCCTTGAAAAACAGATGGGTGCGGGCTATCCTCCGGGCAAGGTCGCCGTAGGTCAATGTGTTACCTTCGCTGTATTGCGACAACGCGGGCAGCTCCCAGTTGGTACGGAAACTATCGGCATATATCTGAAGCAGGTCTTCTGTAAGCATTTTGGTTATGACATTGGTGTGTATGTGAAGTATCAACAATCACACGGCAGCAAATGTTTGCCCTCCACAATATTCAGCAAATATAACCATTAACGATGATTTTTTTGTAATTTTGCGCACTATTATTTATAGATAACAATGATTGACCACACTATTTTCAGCTCTCACAAGGCTCTGTTCCACACATTTGGATGCAAACTCAATTTCGCGGAGACATCCACAGTGGCCCGCACGCTCGCCGAACACGGCATCATGCGCTGCCAGAGGGGCGATGTGCCCGACATTGTGGTCATCAACCCTGCAGCGTCACCGAGCTGGCCGACAAGAAATGCCGCCAGACCATACGCTCCTACGCCCGCCGCTATCCCGATGCTGCCATTGTGGTGACGGGGTGCTACGCCCAGCTCAAAAGCTCCGAGGTAGCCGCCCTCCCTTCGGTGGCGGTGGTGGCCGGCAACGACCGCAAGGGTGAGCTC
>ENA-OYZI01000769-OYZI01000769.1-human-gut-metagenome-genome-assembly--contig:-NODE-769-length-9825-cov-3.420061_pt1 | contig 9825 bp, 10 predicted proteins | sample MGYA00243288_ERZ653471 | MGnify/ENA primary metagenome ERZ653471 (study PRJEB26926, sample SAMN06164901) | human gut metagenome | biome: ENVO:00009003; feature: ENVO:2100002; material: ENVO:00002003... | reverse complement strand
GGCAGCGTCAGATGTGTATAAGAGACAGGACCACCAACGGTCAGGCTCCCTTCATCACCGTCTTTATGTATCTGGGTGAGGCCCGCAACACGCAGGAGAAGGCCGACCTTGCCATCATCATCGAGGAGACCATCCGCCAGCGCTATCAGGGCGTGAAAAATGAGGCCGGTGTCTGGATCACTCCCGCCTTCCCCAAGCTCATCTATGTGCTGGAGGAGGACAACATCCACCCCGGCGACCCCTACTACTATCTGACTGAGCTGGCTGCCAAGTGCACCGCCAAGCGGATGGTGCCCGACTATATCTCCGAGAAGAAGATGCTCGAGCTGAAGGTAGACAAGAACGGCGAGGGCCACTGCTACACCTGCATGGGCTGCCGCAGCTTCCTCACCCCTTATGTGGACCCCGAGACCGGCAAGCCCAAGTATTACGGCCGCTTCAATCAGGGCGTCGTGACCATCAATCTGGTGGATGTGGCCCTCAGCTCCGGCGGCAACTTCGACAAGTTCTGGAAGATCTTCGACGAGCGTCTGGCGCTCTGCCACCGCGCTCTGCAGGCCCGCCACAAGCGCCTGCTGGGCACCCCCAGCGATGCCGCCCCCATTCTGTGGCAGTATGGCGCACTGGCCCGCCTCAAGAAAGGCGAGAAGATCGACAAGCTCCTCTTTGGCGGCTACTCCACCATCAGTCTCGGCTACGCCGGCCTGTATGAGTGCGTGAAGTATATGACCGGCAAGAGCCACACCGACGCCGGCGCAAAGCCCTTCGCCCTCAGTGTGATGCAGCATATGAACGACAGGTGCAATGAGTGGAAGAAGGCCGAAAACATGGACTATTCCCTCTACGGCACTCCGCTGGAATCCACCACCTACAAATTTGCCAAGTGCCTGCAGAAGCGGTTTGGCATCGTGCCCGGCATCACCGACAAGAACTATATCACCAACAGCTATCACGTCCATGTTTCGGAGACGATCGATGCATTCACCAAGCTGAAGTTCGAGAGCGAGTTCCAGAAGCTGTCCCCGGGTGGTGCCATCAGCTATGTGGAAGTCCCCAATATGCAGGACAATCTTGAGGCCGTGATGAGCGTGCTGCAGTTCATCTACGACAACATCATGTACGCCGAGTTGAATACCAAGTCGGATTACTGCCAGTGCTGCGGCTACGACGGCGAGATCAAGATCGTCGAAGACGACGGCAAGCTGGTGTGGGAGTGCCCCAAGTGCGGCAACCGTGACCAGAACAAGCTGAATGTCGCCCGCCGTACCTGCGGCTATATCGGCACCCAGTTCTGGAATCAGGGCCGGACGCAGGAGATCAAGGATCGGGTGTTACACTTGTAATGAACTACGCAACCATTAAATATTATGACATCGCCAATGGGCCGGGGGTTCGCACCAGCGTCTTCGTCTCCGGGTGCCGCCACCACTGCCCCGGCTGCTTCAACGAGGTGGCATGGGACTTTGGCTACGGTGCCCCCTTCGACAAGCCCGTCCGCAACGAGGTATTCGCCTCCTGCAAGCCGGATTATATCGCGGGCCTCTCCCTGCTGGGCGGCGAACCGATGGAGCCGGAGAACCAGCGGGAGCTGGTGACTTTCGTCCAGAACTTCAAGGCCCTCTACCCGAAGAAGACCGTCTGGTGCTACTCCGGCTACACATGGGAACAACTGACCGGCAAGGTTCCCTGTCACGCACGGTGTGAAGTCACCGACGAGCTGCTGCGTCTGCTGGACGTGCTGGTGGATGGCCGCTTCGTGGAGGCTGAGCACGACATCTCCCTCCGTTTCCGGGGCAGCCGGAACCAGCGTCTGCTGGATGTGCCCAAGTCCCTCGCCGCCGGGCAGCCGGTTTGGTGGCAGGACGAAAAGGTCTTCTCCACCCATACGATGGAATGACAAAAAGAGCGCAGACCTTTCCACGAGCCGAGTGGCTCATCGTGGAAGATCCGCGCTCTTTTTCTATCTTTTTGTCGAGGCTTATGATATACTAAAGACGCTGGCCTTCTCCGTCCAGTTGGAAGGAGGTGAGTTCCTATGGATATTACCACATTCATCCTGTCCGTCGCAGCAGGCGTTGTCGCAAACTTCGTCTACAAGTGGCTTGGCGGCTGGTTCAAGGACAGCAAGCACTAAAAGAATGACCCCCCTTTTGAGAGATTGCAGCTCTCTGAGGGGGGTTGTTCTTTCTTCGTGAGTCCTATGTGTGAATTACCACATTCACTATCTTCAGTATATGCAAAATCCCGGAAAAGTCAAGCAGAACGCAGAAAATTTACAGTTCCGGCCCTGCTCACCGCGAGTTGACCATCTCCTCGATGACCCGCAGGAAGGCCATGCCATACCGCGCAGCCTTCTTCTCGCCGACGCCGGTGATGTTCAGGAATTCGTCCATGCTCAAAGGCTTGCTCTGGACCATCTCCCGGAGGGTGGCGTCGCTGAACACCATATAAGCCGGGACGTTCTGCTTTGCAGCGAGACGCTTGCGCAGAGCGTAGAGCGCCGCCAGAAGCTTTTCGTCGGCCTCACTGAGGTCGGTGTTGGCGGCAGCGCGGCGGGCAGACAGCCGCCGGGAGTTGGCCGCAGCGCGCTGCTTCGCGGCAGCGGCCCGCTCTTCCACCTCCTGCGCATTCTGCTCGGCAAAGAGGCAGCAGGAGCAGTTGCCGCACTTCTCGGGTGCAGCCTCCCCGAAGTAGTTCAGCATGAACCGCCGCAGGCACTTTTGGGTGGTGGAGTAGAAGGTCATATACTTGAGCCGTTCCTCCGCCTTGCGGGCAGCCTCAGCCTTGACGTCGGCAGGCAGGCCGTTGTCAGCCTCCATCTCCTTGTCGATGAAAAAGCGGATGGTCCGCACGTCCGTACCGGAGTAGAGCAGGATGCAGCGGGACGGCAGACCATCGCGGCCTGCACGGCCCGCCTCCTGATAGTAGCTCTCAAGGTCCTTGGGCATATTGTAGTGGATGACGAACCGGACGTTGGGCTTGTCGATGCCCATGCCGAAGGCATTCGTCGCCACCATGATCTGAACCCGGTCGTAGAGGAAGTCGTCCTGATTCTTCCGCCGCACCTCGGCGTCCAGCTTGGCGTGATACGCCGCCGCCCGGATGCCCCGGCTCTGAAGCAGGCGGGCCGTCTCGTCCACCTGCTTGGTGGTGCTGCAATAGACGATGCCCGCGTTGTCTCCCTCCCGCAGCACGAGGTCCAGCAGCTCCTTCGGTTTCTGGCTGGGCAGGGCGCGGCGGGTCTCGAAGTAGAGGTTGGGCCGGTCGAAGCCGGTCGTCACCTCATAGGGCTGATGGAGCTCGAGGTGGCTGCGGATGTCGTCCCGCACCCGGGCCGTGGCGGTGGCCGTGAACGCGCCCACCACCGGGCGGCTGGGCAGGCTGTCCACGAACGCCTTGATCCGCAGATAGCTGGGGCGGAAGTCCTGTCCCCACTGGCTGATGCAGTGGGCCTCATCCACCGTGACCATGCTGATAAGTTTTTCCTGCGCGAACCGCTGGAAGCCCGGCATCTCCAGCCGCTCCGGGGCGACATAGATGATCTTATACCAGCCCTCCCGGGCGCGGTGGAGCATCAGGGCTTTCTGGTTGTCGGTGAGGCTGTTGTTGAGGAAGGCCGCCGCCACACCGGCCTGCACCAGCGCGCCCACCTGATCCTTCATCAGGCTGACCAGCGGCGACACCACGATGGTGATGCCGGGCAGCAGCAGGGCCGGCACCTGATAGCAGATGGACTTGCCCGCGCCGGTGGGCATCACGGCCAGCACGTCCTGCCCGTCCAGCAGCCGCTGGACGATCTCCTCCTGCCCGGGGCGGAAGCTGTCGTAGCCAAAGACTTTTTTTAAGATAGAATGCGGGTCTGCCATGTGCTCCTCCTGCTTTTTTGGTTCCTGTAACTGTACTATTATAGCACAGCCCGGCCCGAAATGGTATCAAAATGCTTTTCTGCTGTCGTTTTTTGAAGGTATTTGCTGGTCTTCCTAGCTTTTTGTGCGCGAAAATGATATAATAAGAGTACATATCTCCATCTCCGGCCATTTTTTGCTCTGCGCAAGGCCGGGCAAGCACGATAAGGAGCTTATTATTATGCAGCAGAAACTCATTACCTTTGCCGTCCCGTGCTACAACTCGGCGGCCTATATGCGCCATTGCATCGAGACCCTGCTCTCCGCCGGGGAGCAGGCCGAGATCATCCTTGTGGACGACGGTTCCGTGAAAGACGAGACCCCGGCCATCTGCGACGAGTACGCCGCCAAGTACCCCACCATCGTCAAAGCCATCCATCAGGAGAACGGCGGCCATGGTGAGGGCGTCAATCAGGGCATCCGCAACGCCACCGGCCTCTACTACAAGGTCGTGGACAGCGACGACTGGCTGGACACCGACGCCCTCAAGAAGGTGCTCTCCCGCCTGCACACCCTCGTGACCCGCGGCACCGCCCCCGACCTCATGATCTGCAACTACGTCTATGAGCACACCGAGGACGGCACCAGCCACACCGTGCGGTACACCAACGTCTTCCCGCAGGAGCGGCTCTTCACATGGATGCACGTGGGCCGCTTCCGCCCCGACCAGAACCTGCTGATGCACTCGGTCCTGTACCGCACCGAGGTGCTGCGCCAGTGCGGCATGGTGCTGCCCAAGCACACCTTCTATGTGGACAACATCTTCGTCTACCAGCCCCTGCCCTTCGTCAAGACCATGTATTATATGGACCTCGACCTCTACCGCTATTTCATCGGCCGCGCCGACCAGAGCGTCAATGAGAGCGTCATGGTCAAGCGCGTGGACCAGCAGCTCCGCGTCACCCGGCACATGATCGACTGTCAGGACCTCGACGCCCTCAAGGGCGAAAAGAAGCTTCGGGCCTATATGCTCCACTACCTCTCGATGATGATGGCGGTCAGCGACATCTTCCTGCTGCTGGACGGCAGCGCCGAGGCCAAGGAAAAGCAGAAGGGCCTGTGGCAGTACCTGCGCGAGCACACCAGCGCTACGGTCTACCGCTCCATCCGCTTCGGTTTCGGCGGCGTGACCAACCTGCCCTTCCCCAAGGGCGACGACATCGTGCTGGGCGGCTACCGCATCGCACGGAAGATCTTTAAGTTCAACTAAATTCACAATTGTTGCATACAACAGAGCCGCTGCGCAGGCAGCGGCCCTATTTTTCGTTTTTTTCGGTCATTTGTTAAGGATTCTTCAATCATTCCGCCTGAAAAGATGTTGCTTTTTAAGTGATGAGATAGTATAATCCTTTATTGTGCTGTGTTTTCAGGGGTTTTGGCAAGCAGCCCGGAAACACGCCTGACTGAGAAAAAGGAGGAAAGGGCGGCGGCCTCGGTGCGTCCGCTGCCCGCAATATCGTATGGAACAGCTTCTCATCTGCCTTTCCACGGCGCTCATCGCAGGTCTGCTGATGTCGCGTCTGGCAAAGGCAGTCCATTTGCCAGCGGTCACGTCCTACCTGCTGGCGGGCCACCCGCTGCAGCCCGAGCATCCAGAAATACCTCGGCATCACCCTGCTGCCTCAGGCCGGTGTGGCGCTGGGCATGGCTGCCGAGGCCGCCGAGCTTTCCGACGGCCACATGGTGCGCAACGTGGTGCTCTTCTCGGTGCTGGTGTATGAGCTGGTAGGCCCCACCCTCACCAAACTTGCGCTGACCGCCGCCGGGGAGATCATCCCCGAGGGCCGCACCAATGCCCGTATGGCCAACAAGCCCGAGTTCCCGGTCTCCCTCGACTAAGTCTGCCTATGACAAACGGCACTCCGAACTGCTTCGGAGTGCCGTTTACTGTATCTTTTGGTCGAATTATATGTTATAATTGTCTCACGGTCCTTACCGACCCAATTTCATTGGGAAGGGAGGTGTGTCCTATGCACGAGATGTTGTCTTTCATGGTATCTGTCGCAGCTGGTGTGACTTCGAATCTCATCAGCAAGTGGCTTGACAGAATGCTGAACAAGGACTGTAAGCACTAAATAATAAGACCCCTTCCCGGAGCTAGCACCTCCGAGAAGGGGTCTTATTATTTGCGATTCCAAATGAACAGCATTTGATTTTCTCGTTTATAAGTATACGCAGTTTTCTAAAAAAGTCAAGCGCCTTGCAGAAAATTTACAATGCTGTAAATATTACTGTACCACGCAAAAAGTGCTCTGCCGACCGGCAGAGCACTTTTCCGTTATGCAGAGATTTACTTGGTGCCGTAGATACGGTCGCCTGCGTCGCCCAGACCGGGGACGATGTAGCCGTTCTCGTTCAGGTGGTCGTCCTGTGCGCCGAGGTAGATGTCCACATCGGGGTGTGCCTCATGCAGGGCCTTGATGCCTTCGGGAGCAGCGATGAGGCCGATGAACTTGATGCGCTTTGCGCCGTGCTTCTTGATCTGGGTGATGGCGTCGATGGCGCTGCCGCCGGTTGCCAGCATCGGGTCAAGCACCAGAACGTCGCGCTCAGCGATGTCCTGCGGCAGCTTGCAGAAGTACTCCACGGGCTGCAGGGTGGTCTCGTCGCGGTAGAGGCCGATGAAGCCCACCTTTGCAGCGGGCAGCAGGGTCAGCATACCGTCCAGCATACCCATGCCGGCGCGGAGGATGGGCACCAGAGCCAGCTTGCGGCCTGCGAGGACCTTGGTCTTTGCCATCGTGATGGGAGTCTCGATCTCCACTTCTTCCAGAGGCAGGTCACGGGTAGCCTCGTAGCACAGCAGGGTTGCGATCTCGCCCACGAGGTCACGGAACTCCTTGGTGCCGGTCTGCTTGTTGCGCAGAATGCTCAGTTTGTGCTGCAGCAGCGGATGCTCAACGATCATAGGGGTCATAATACACGCTCCTTATATTGTGAATAAAAATATGGAACACGAAGGGATAACCTCTCAGTCTCGCTCGCGCTCGACAAGGCCGGGACGGAGAGGTTAACGGTTTTCAATGGCCATCAGCTTGGCGATGCGCTTTTCGTGGCGGCCGCCCTCGAACTCGGTGTTGAGGAAGAGGTCTACCAGCTGGCAGGCGAGGCCGGGGCCGACGACGCGGCCGCCCATGCACAGGGCATTGGCGTCGTTGTGGCGGCGGGTATACTCACAGCTGAAGCTGTCAGAGCAGCAGCAGGCGCGGATGCCCTTGACCTTGTTGGCCGCCATGCTGATGCCCACGCCGGTGCCGCAGAAGAGCAGCGCCTTGCTGCACTGGCCGCTCACCACAGCGTCGCAGGCAGGCAGGGCCATGTCGGGGTAGTCCACGCTGGCGGTGCTGTGGGTGCCGAAATCGATGTATTCCAGCCCCAGTTCGTCCAGATGTGCCTTGACGGCCTCTTTCAGTTCAAATCCGCCGTGGTCGGCGGCAAGTGCGATGGGTTTTGCCATTGGTGTCAATCCTTTCCCTTTGCAGTATCTTCGGGTGTTTCGGTACGGGCGGCCTCTGTGGCCAGACGCTCGGCCCGCTCCCGCTCGGCCTGACTCAGCCGGTGGTAGTCCGGCAGCAGGGCCTCGGGCAGGACGGCTTCGCCCCGCTGGGCCATCTGCTTTGCCACATAGGCCACCGCAGCGGCGCGGCCATTGCGGAGGGCCGGGGGCACACAGAGCACGCCCGGGACGTCGCTGTATTTATTATAGCACAGAGCCGCGCCATCACCAACAAAAAACAGGGGCTTTTTGCAATTTTCTACAAATTGGGCAAGGTCAGCCACAGCCCGGGCATCATCATCCAGCAGGCGGGTGTGGGTGGCCAGGTCAAAAGCGGCGCTGTACACCTGGGCACGGCGGGCATCCAGTGCGCAGAGCACGGTGCCCTCGCCGGTGTGGGCAGCGGCCAGCGCTTCCAGTGTGGAGACCGGAGCACAGAGGGTCTCGCGGGGGAAAGCCAGCCCCTTGACGGCGGCCAGCCCGATGCGCAGGCCGGTAAAGCTGCCGGGGCCTGCGTTCACACCGAACAGGTCGATGTCTGCACAGGTCAGGCCGCACAGCTTCAGGCAGTGATCCACCAGCGGCATCAGGGTCTCGCTGTGGGTCATGCCGCCGTCCAGATAGCACTCGTACTTCAGGCGGTCGTCCTGCAGCAGGGCCACGCCCAGTGTTTTACCGGCGGTGTCTACGGCTAAGATATTCATACGCTGACCCCCTCGATGGTGATGCGGCGGGTGGTGTCGTCCACCCGGTCAATGTTGATATGGATCGGGTCTTCCGGGGCCAGCAGGTCGGCGAAGTTTTCGCTCCACTCAGCGGCCACAATGGCACCCTGATCCAGATAATCGTAGAAACCGGCGGCACACAGGTCGTTCTCGGTGGAGATGCGGTAGAGGTCGAAGTGGGCCAGCGGGCGGGGGCCGCGGTAATAGTTGACGATGGCAAAGGTGGGGCTGCTGACCGGGTCGGTGCAGCCCAGCCCCTCGGCCAGGCCCTCACAAAAGGCGGTCTTGCCCGCGCCCAGACCGCCGGTGAAGGCGATCAAGGCCCCGTCCGGCAGCACTGCCGCCAGCTTCCGGCCAAGCGCCACCGTTTCTTCTCTGGAGTGTGTAATATATTCGCTCATAGGATACCTCGATTATTTGATCAAACTTCAGGAGTTCAGCAGAAACGAAACCGTTTTGCCAAGGGCTCCCCTATTAGGGGAGCTGTCGCCGCAGGCGACTGAGAGGTTTAATCGTAATACAAAAGGGATGACAGAAGCTTCTGCCATCCCCCAGTATAATATAAATCGAGCAAAAGTGCAACGCTCAAGCGGCCTGCTGTACTACCTGTGGGACAGGTGCCGCGTTCGGTTCGATCAGCCGGACCCCAACATCACCGAACAGCAGCGGGTAAGCTGCCGCCGCATGGGGGCGCTTGCCGCCCTGCGCGTTATACCAGACCAGATCATCCGCGCCATAGGTATCCATGGAGTGCTGAACGGATTCCTGCAGGGTCTGGCCCAGGATCAGGTGATTGACGGTATCCCACAGCATACTGCGGGAATACACGGTGTAGACGTTGTTCACATAGCCTGCCACTGCTTTGGCACCACCGGCCAGCAGGGCATCGGCCATGGAGGTATCCAGACTGCCGCTCACGCCAAGGAACTCACAGGTCTCGGAGAGCACTACGGTGTCCTTGAGCTGGCCGCCCCGGTATGCCGCCTGGAAAAAGCTGGGCGTGATGCAGTACAGGCCGTTGATCTTGATGACCCGGTGGGTCAGCAGATCAATGCCATAGTAGAGGTCTTTGTAGAAATCCGATTCCTCTGTCAGCAGGATGACCGGCTCGGTACGGGTCTGCTTGAACAGAAAACCGGAGGTGTAAGTGTAGTAGGAGCCGTGGGCGCTGAGGATGCACAGCCCGTAATCGTTCATCCGTTTCAGGTCAGAGACGGTGACTGTGCTATCGATACGGGTGTGCAGGCCCATCGCGGTCCAGAAGCCCTTCATATAGGAGTAGTACGGGTAGCGGGAGCTGTTCACGGTGTTGTCAAAGGCGTAGTAGATCATGGCGCTGCCCAGATCACCCTGCGGGGCGTTGGACATTTCGTGCAGATCCACAGCGGGCAGTTCAGAAGGGGCGAAGGGAGTATTCTCTTCGTCCGGGTCCTCCACCAGAACGCCGCCCAGCGCGCCGCAGCTGTAGGCAAAGCTGACCATGCCGTTTTCTTTGTCCACATGGAGAGAGCGCGCCGAAACAAGCCCTTCCTCGGCCAGCTGCTGCAGCTGTTCTTTTTCCAGCTGCGGCAGAGCGACAGCGTTCTCCTCCTCCGGGTCTGCGACCAGAATGCCGCCCAGCGCACCGCAGCTGTAGGTAAAGCTCACCATGCCGTTTTCGGCGTCGGTGTACACAGAGCCCTGCTTCACAAGGCCTGTC
>ENA-OYZI01000754-OYZI01000754.1-human-gut-metagenome-genome-assembly--contig:-NODE-754-length-9929-cov-3.709135_pt1 | contig 9929 bp, 6 predicted proteins | sample MGYA00243288_ERZ653471 | MGnify/ENA primary metagenome ERZ653471 (study PRJEB26926, sample SAMN06164901) | human gut metagenome | biome: ENVO:00009003; feature: ENVO:2100002; material: ENVO:00002003... | reverse complement strand
CTACACCCTAGAGTTCGTCGGCAGCGTCAGATGTGTATAAGAGACAGGGGTGCCCTGTCGCAGCGCGCCATCAGCGTGGACGACTACAACCGTCGCGGAATCTTTGCTCAAGACTCCGCCACGACGCAGGCCAACGAAGCTCCCGACTTTGCCTACACCCGCCGCATCGAGCAGTTCTACAACCCCGATGTGGTCACAGCATCCGCCGACCCCGAGCTTGCTCAGTACTACTACTCCGAGCCCGCCTCCTCTGTCAATATCATTGTCAACACCCCATCCTACTGGGGCTACCCCTACTACGGCCGCGCATGGGCCTGGGCTTCCCCCTACTACAGCTATTGGGGCGGATGGGATCCTTGGTACGGACCTTCATGGAGCTGGAACTGGGGGTGGAGCTACCCCTACTACCCCGCTTGGAGCTGGCGTCCCGCTTGGAGCCATCGTCCCGGATGGGGATGGGCCGGTCCAGTTCGTCCCAACCGTCCTTCAGGCTACCAGCGTCCCGGCTACAATCGCCCCAGCTACGGCACCGGAAGTTCGCGTCCCGGATATTCTCGTCCCGGCAGCAATTCAGGCTACTCCCGCCCCGGCTACGGCACCGGATATACACGCCCTGGCAGCAATTCCGGCTACTCCCGTCCCGGCAACAGCAATAGCAACAATTCCGGCTACTCCCGCCCCGGCAACAGTAATAGCAGCAATTCCGGCTACTCCCGTCCCGGCAACAGCAATAGCAGCAACTCAGGCTACTCCCGCCCCGGCAACAGCAATAGCAGCAACTCCAGCTATTCCCGTCCCGGCAACAGCAACAACTCCTATCGGCCCTCTACAGGCTCAAGCAGCGGCTACTCACGTGGCAGCGGCGGAAGCTACAGCGGCGGCTCGCGTGGCGGCGGCGGTGGCCGTGGCCGACACTGACAACTCCACTCCCCTCATTCCTAATCCCTCATTCACAACCCCTCATTCCCGACTCTTATGAACTTGCGCATCATCTCAGCCATCGTGGCCGCACTTCCGGCTCTGGCATACTCGCAAACCGCCGTCGAGGCGTTTCAACTCTCCCAGTCCGATCTCCGCGGCACCGCCCGCTTCATGTCTATGGGCGGTGCATTCGGTGCCCTCGGCGGTGACCTCTCCACTCTCAACAACAATCCCGGTGGTATCGGTCTCTACCGCAAGAGCGAAATCGGTGTGACACTTGACATCGAGGCTGCTTCCATCAAGAGTGCCTCATCGCTCGCATCGCAATCCACCAGTCAAACCAAGGTGAGTGTGCCCAACTTCGGCTATGTAGGCGCTGCTTGGCTCGGCAACGATGTGATGCCCTACTTCACGTGGGGTATCTCCTATGGACGTATCGCCAACATGAACCGCCATTTCAAAGGTCAGGCCCGCATGAACGGCTCGCTCTACAACTATGCCGCTCTCGGTGCCAACGGTTATTCCTCCAACCAACTGTCGGCGGATAACGACCTTGAGGGGTACAACAGCGCCGACTATATCCCCTGGCTCAGCGTCCTGGCCTACAACGGCATGGCCATCAATCCCATCGGAAATACCAACCAATATCAAGGCCCGTGGCAGAACGATGATGCCAACGGCCCTTCCTCCGGCACAAGCTCCTTTGAGGTGGACCAGCAAGGATTTGTGGATGAATACGCAATCGACTTCGGCGGCAACATCATGAACACCGTGTATTGGGGCATGGGGTTCGGCATCACCGACATCGACATGACCCAGAACACCTACTATACCGAGAATATCAACAACGCTGTGATTATGGATCCCACAGCCGCGCTTGGCGATCTTGAGATCGGCACTGCCAACACCCGCCTCTCCAACTACAGCCATATCGACGGCACAGGATTCAACTTCAAACTCGGTGTGATAGTGCGTCCCATCAACGCTCTCCGTTTCGGCATCGCATTCCATACTCCCACATACTATAACATCAACCAGACCTCCGGAGCTGACCTCAATTTCAACTACACTTTCTTCAACCCCGACGGCTACAACAACAACTACACCGGTACCCCCAACGAATACCGGTCGTGGAAGCTGCGCACTCCCTGGCGATTGCAGGTCAGTGCCGCCGGTATCATCGGCACCTCCGGCATCGTGAGCGTGGAATATGAATACCGTCCGTACCAAAACATGACTGTCCGCACCGATTTCGGCAACGATCTTCCCGACTACAACAACGACATCAAAAACTACTACAAGGCCGCCAACATTCTCCGCCTCGGCGCCGAATACCGTATCCTGCCCCAGCTAAGCCTCCGCGCCGGATATGTGTATGAGTCCACACCCACCGGCGCTGCCGTCAGCAACAACGAATCCATGGTATATACCTCCAACCCTGACGACACCGGCACCAATCCGTCCTACACGCTGGACAACAGCACTCAGTATATCACCTGCGGCATAGGGTACCGCTACAAGAACTTCTCCATCGACGCGGCCTACGTTTACAAGCATCGCACAAGTGAGTTCCACTCCTTCACCCCCAACGATGCCTTCGACGCCAAAGGGCTCACCGCCACTCCCTATCAGGCCAAACTCACCGAGAACTACAACAACATAGTTCTCACCGCCACACTCCGCTTCTGATTCCTCTCCATAGTACGTAAAATAAACCCTGTAAGCCGTATCCGGCTTACAGGATTTATTTTATACCTATATGAATTTACTGGAGTCCGCCCCTACATAGCACCGCCGCCCAGTGCCTCATACAGCGACACTACCGATTGAAGCTGGCTTACCTTGTCGGAAACCATATTCAACTTGGCACTTAACAAATCCTGCCGTGAACTGAGCAATTCAAGATAGGTGGCATTGTTGGTTTTAAACAATGTTTCGTTGGCCTTCACAGTGCGCTCGAGAGCTTCCTTCTGCTGCTCATGATATCCAAAATCTTTTCCGTAAGACCATATGGAATAGAGCGCATCGTTCACCTCTTGTCCGGCATTGAGGAGCGCCTGCTTATAGTTCAGTTTCGCTATCTCCTCCTCATCCTTGGCGATACGGAGATTTGACACCAGCTTGCCGCGCTGGAATATTGGTTGGGTAAGCGATGCGAGAGCTGAAAGAATCCATCCGCCCGGGTTCGACACAGCCTGCCCCGCCGAATTTGTCCATCCTGCCGATCCTCCGAGTGTGAGCGACGGATAAAACGCAGCCCGCGCTTGATTGGTAGAGTAATAGGCTGCAGCCAATGCCATCTCAGCCTGAACCACATCCGGCCTGTTGGAAAGGAGATGCAGCGGCACCCCCACACCCAATTTTTCGGGAACAGTTTGATTTTCAAGCATTCCACGATCTATATGCCGTGATGTCACACCCAGCAAGGTACAAATCGAATTTTCCACCTCCTGCCGCTGCCGCTCCAGATTGTTGAGCGACGACAGAAGTCCGCTCAAATTGGCTCTGGCTTGACTCACTGCATTCTCCCGCGTGCCGCCTACTTTGAGCTGCAGCTCCAGGGTTCGCACCTGCTCCCTCCAGATCTCTATGGTCTGATTGCTTATCTCTATCTGGCTGTCGAGCATCAGGAGCGAATAGTAGGCATTGGCTATCGAAGCTGTCAACTGCGACTGCACCAACTTCATATAGGCTGTTTGCTGAAGCAGCAACGCCTGCGATTCCTTTTTCGCATTCCGCAGTTTGCCGAAAAGGTCTATCTCCCAGCTCATCGCCACCGGCAGCTCGTATATTTTAGAGGCTTTCTTGCCGTCCACGCTTGTGATGCTCCCATTGGGCGAGAATGTGAGCGATGGCAGAAATGCAAGTTTCGATGCTTGGAGTCCGGCCTTAGCTTCATCAATTCTCAGGAGTGCTATCTGCAGGTCGGTGTTTGACTCCAACCCTTCGGCAATCAGCGCTTGCAGCTCCGGGTCGGTGAACATCTCGCGCCAAGGCATTGTGCCGAGCGATTGCAGGGAATCGGATTTTGTTTTGGTGTAGTCATTGTAAAGCGACTCCACCTCCACCACATCGGGACGACTGTAATTGCTGTATATTCCGCAGCTTGTCAACCCCAACGCCATTATAGTTATGATTGGTATATATTTCATTTGTCAGTTGTTTTGTCATTATCCCGCTCTTTCTTCCTCCGGCCCATCACCTTCTCCTCAATATACTGGAAAGTGATGAAAAACGCCGGAGTCACAAACAATAAACCCAGGGTGCCGATAATCATTCCGCCAACCACTCCCACTCCAAGCGAGGTGTTGCCGTTGGCTCCCACTCCGGAGGCAAACATCAGGGGCAGCAATCCGAATATCATTGTCAATGCGGTCATAAGAATCGGACGCAGTCGTACTTTCGCCGCCGACATTGCCGCCTGGGACAGCGACATTCCTGCTTTGCGCCGTTCAGTGCCATACTCGGTGAGGAGAATAGCTGTTTTCGCCAGCAATCCTATGAGCATGATCAATCCGGTTTGCAGATAGATATTATTCTCAATTCCCCATAGGTCGGCAAACAGGAAACTGCCCATCAACCCGAACGGTACTGACAGAATCACAGCCAACGGAACAAAAAGGCTTTCATACAGCGCACACAGTATCAAATAGATGAACAGCACGCAGATGGCATATACAATCACCGTAGTGTGGCTGCTGCCGGTCTGCTCCTCCTCGCGGGACATTCCTGAGAATTCAAAGCCGAATCCGGTGGGCAGTGTGCGAGAGGCCACTTCGTTGACAGCGTTTATCACATCGCCCGAGCTGTAGCCCTGGGCCGGCATACCCTGCACGTTGATTGACGAGAACATATTGAAGCGCATCAGCGATTCGGCTCCGTATGTTTTTGTCAGAGTCACAAACTGGCTTATGGGTGCCATGCCGCCTTTAGTCTTCACATATATATTGTCCAGTGCCTCCATACCGTCACGGTAATTGTACGGCGCCTGTACTATCACCCTGTATATCTTAGTGAATCGGTTGAAGTTGGAAGCATAGATACTGCCGAAATATCCCGAGAGCACATTGAGTATTTCACTGGTGGTGGTGCCGGCACGTTGCGCCTGAGTTTCATCGACATCAATGGTGTATTGCGGGAAATTGGAGCTGAACGAGGTTTGCGCCATCTCAATTTCAGGCCGCTTGTTGAGTTCGTCGATAAAGTCGGTTGTCACGCGGCTTAGTTCGTCATATCCTTTGCCCGAACGGTCCTGCACATACACATCGAAACTGTTGCCCGATCCATATCCCTGGATCATTGGCGGTGCAAAGATAAACAAGCGTGCATTCTTGATATGGGCGGTGCGGCGATATATCTCGCTGCGGATAGCATCGACATTATCGTTTTTTCCGGTGCGCTGGTCCCACGGCTTGAGCTTGATGATAAACATGCCGTGCGAAGACCCGTTGCCCGAGGCCATTCCGAATCCGGTTACCATATTGAAGTTTTCTATCTGAGGTATCTCTTTAAGTTCGGCCTGAACTCTCTGCATTATTGCCTCGCTCTCGGCAAGAGTGCTTCCTGCCGGTGCGTCAAAACTGATGAACATCGCTCCGGTATCCTCGTTGGGCACAAGTCCGGTTTTGGTGGTGGACATGAGCCACACCAGCACGCAGCAAGCCAGAGCAAGCATTGACCATGCGAGCCATTTACGCTTGATGACGAAGAATACTCCGCGCACATATTTGCACAATATCCGTTTGAAAATGGCATCGAACGCCATGCGGAAGCGGGTGGAAAACTCAAGTTTCTTACCCTCTGTCAGGTCCTGGTTGGGGCGTAGCAACAGGGCGCAGAGTGCCGGTGAGAGGGTCAGCGCATTGACTGCGGATATCCCCACCGCCACGGCCATGGTGATACCGAACTGTGTGTAGAACACTCCGGATGTGCCACCCATGAACGACACCGGCACAAACACCGCCATGAAAACAAGAGTCGAGGTGACAAGTGCCGACGACACACCCCCCATGGCATCAACGGCAGCCTTGTAGGTTGACTTATACCCTTCATCAAATTTGGTTTGTACCGCTTCTACCACTATAATGGCATCGTCAACTATAGTGCCGATGGCAAGCACCAGCGCAAACAGAGTGAGAAGATTGATACTAAATCCTGCCAGATACAACACCGCGAAGGTGCCGATGAGCGACACAAAGATGCTTATTGTGGGAATAAGTGTGGAGCGGGGATTCTGGAGAAAGATATATACCACCAGCACCACCAGCACTATAGCTTCCAACAATGTTTCCACCACCTTGTTGATCGAAGCATCAAGGAATGTTTTTGTGTTCATGAGCTGCACCAGCTCCACATCGTCCGGAAGTGTTTTCTTCACCTGGTCCAGATATTTCTCGATATTCACAATAATCTCATTGGCGTTGGAGCCTGATATCTGGTTAATCATACAGGTGGCACCTGGCAGTCCATTGACAAAACCCTTGAAGGAGTAGCTTTGCGCTCCAAGCTCCACATCGGCTACATCCTTGAGTTTAAGCACTTGCCCATCGTCCAGTGCTTTTATCACAATCTCTTCGAATTCACTTTCCTCTTCCAGACGACCGCGATATTTAAGGGTATATTGAAACACATTTTCTGAATCCTCGCCTATGGCTCCTGTTGAAGCCTCGATGTTCTGGCTCGACAAAGCGGCCGTCACATCGTCGGGCACAAGCCCATAGCGTGCCATCACATCAGGCTTCAGCCATATACGCATGGCGTAGGCTCCGCCCATCACATTCACCTCGCCAACGCCAGATATACGCTGTATGCCGGGTTTGATGTTGATATTCATATAGTTGGTGAGGAATGTCTCGTCGTATGTGCTGTTGGGCGAAAAGAGACCGAACACCATCAGGGTGCTGTTCTGGCGCTTGCGGGTTGTTACTCCTACTTTTGTCACCTCTGCCGGGAGCAGTGCGGTGGCAGTGGCCACGCTGTTCTGCACATTGACAGCAGCCATGTCGCCATCACTCCCTTGCTTGAAATATATTGTCACATCACCGCTACCTGTGTTGCTGGCTGTCGAGGTCATGTAGGTCATATTTTCCACGCCGTTTATAGCCTCTTCAAGCGGCACTATCACACTCTTCTGCACTGTTTCGGCATTGGCTCCGCTGTATGTGGCCGACACACGCACCGTGGGCGGTGCTATATCGGGATACTGTTCCACAGCGAGCGCGAAAAGACCAATCAATCCGGCCACCACAATGATCACAGAAATGACCATTGAGAGAATCGGGCGATCGATAAATCTCTTTACATTCATTTTACGCCCTCCTTTTCTTTATTCTGTTGTGATGCGGCAATCACCTTGGTTCCGGCTTTCAGCAGTCCGGCGCCTTCGGCCACGATTGTATCGCCAATTGACAATCCACCGGTCACTATATATTGTTTGCCATCATTGATTTTGAAAACTTCAATGGGTGTTGACACTGTTGTCCCGCCCACTACCTTGTAGGCGAAAATCTTGTTCTGTATCTCATACGTTGCACCTTGCGGTATCACCAGCGCACCAGGTCGGTCATACTGCAGCACCACATTGGCACTTCCGCCGCTCATCAGTTTGCCGCTCTCATTGGGAAATGATGCTCTCAGCGACACAGTCCCTGTAGTTTTATCAACCATCCCACTTATGGCATCGATAAGGCCGGTGTCGGCATACAGCTCCCCGTTGTTCATCTCGAGATGTATCGGCGGATACGATTTTACCGCTTCGTCAAGCGAGCCATAGTTGGAAGTGAGGTCCAGTGCTTGCTTCTCTGTCATTGAGAAATAGGCATACACCTGTGTGTTGTCGCTCACATTGACCAGCGGCTCGGTCATGGTGGGGCCAACCAGGGCACCTATACGGAACGAGGTCATTCCGACCACGCCGTCAACCGGACTCTTCACTTCGGTGTACGACAGATTGTTTTCAGCCGTTTTGAGCTCGGCCTTGGCCTGAAGCAGAGCTGCCTCTGTGCTTCGGAACGAATTGCGGGCTGTTTTCAGTTCAAAATCCGAAATCACATTCTCTTTGAACAGTTCTTCCTTTCCTTCAAGCGACAGCTTCGCCGTGGCGAGATTTGCCTCTGCAATGGCTACAGCTGCCTGAGCTTTCTGCACTGCAGCGCGATAGGGCACCTGGTCAATCACAAACAGCACCTGACCTTTGCGAACTTTCGCACCCTCTTCCACACACACTTTCGTTATCAATCCCGACACTTCGGGGCGCACTTCCACATCCTGCCGTCCCTCAAGGACTGCCGAATATTTCACTGACAGAGTCTCGTGCTGCGGTGCCACAACCATGAGCGGATACTCCTGCGGAGAGTCGGATTGAGACTCTTTTCCGGCTCGGCTGCATGAACTGATCATCAGCCCCATTGCCACAATCGCTATTGCGTAGTTTTGATATGCCATATTTGTTTGTTAATGTGTAAGTTTTTGCGGCAAAATTACACAGGCATATCTTTTGCATTTCTATTCACTCCGAACCAAAAGTTGTCCAAAGTGCGCACTACCGTACAATTTAGGCGGTTTTAACACTTATTTGTTTTCCAAACCACTCATATTTATCTACATTTGCCATCTGTCAAAGCTATCAGACATGTATCAAAACGAGCTTATCGAAATATTCCCATCCGGCAATTCTATCGCCGACAGGCTGCTACTTGTAGGTCCTGATGAATTTGAATTATTGAAAGATAAATCCGTCAGCAATTGTCGGGTATTTGTGTTGGTGACGCGAGGGATCCTAACTGCAAAAGTGGGCACATCTGTAATTAAAATATCGGCCAACTCCTTGGCAGATATGCTCGTATGGGACCCTATCCACTTCCTTTCTTTCAGCAATGACCTGATTGCATGGTGTATTTTGCCCAACTATAAATTCGCCAATGAATCACTCAATGGATTGAAACATCCGGACTCCGATCAATTCAAGGCTCCTCACTCATTTCCATTGCTGATGCTCGAGCAATCCGAAACAAAAATTCTTGAGCAACAAATCTGTCTGCTTTATAATGCCCTGAAATCCGAATCGCATGCCTTCCGCACAGAACTCTGTCAGGCATACTTCAAATGTTTCCTGCTCGAGAGCAGCAATATCCTGCACAACAAGCGACTGAGCCAAGTGGCAAAATTATGTCTTGAAAAGCGGCAGGACATTATTCTGCGCAATTTTCTCAGGCTTGTGTGGAAATACTATAAGATGGAGCACAATCTCCCTTTCTATGCCGCCAAGCTGTGCATTTCTTCCCAACATTTATCAAAAGTGGTGCGGAGTATCCTTGGTAAAACTCCCTTCGCTGTAATTCACGACGAGCTTATTCAGCGGGCTTCATATCTATTGCGCGAAACTCAGAATCCAGTGCAGGAGATAGCTGCTGAACTCAACTTTTCCGAAACATCCGCCTTTTGCAAATTCTTCAAGAAGCACACCGGTCTATCCCCCACCGCGTTCCGGAAAGCCAGATTCTAAAACCTTTTTTTCGCAAGAAGAATGAAGAACAGGGCCAGCAATGAACAGCCGATAAGAAGAATGAATGTGGTGGTCATGATATTGCCTAAGCCTACCAACGGAGTTACGATACTACCGAACAGGAATCCGGAGGCCCCGAATATAGCGGAAGCTGTTCCAGCCATCTCCCTCCCTTCGTCCATAGCCATGGTGGTGGATGAGGGAAGTATCACACCAACGCTTACCAGCAGCAGGAATGTGAAAATCTCATATGGCATGAATGCAGGCATAACCATGTAGGCCGTCGCATCCAACAGAGAGAACAGCGTGATGCCGACAGCACCCGTCAACGCCGCATTCTGAATCCGGCGGAATCTGAGCGACAAAGCTGAGCCGATAGCTATGCCTACAGCATTGAGGCCGAAGATTATGGCGAACCCGAACTCCGAAAATCCGAAGATGCCCTGGATAACGAACGAGGCTGATGATATATAGGAGAACAGCACACCGCAGGTGAATGTCTGTC
>ENA-OYZI01000749-OYZI01000749.1-human-gut-metagenome-genome-assembly--contig:-NODE-749-length-9947-cov-5.866660_pt1 | contig 9947 bp, 10 predicted proteins | sample MGYA00243288_ERZ653471 | MGnify/ENA primary metagenome ERZ653471 (study PRJEB26926, sample SAMN06164901) | human gut metagenome | biome: ENVO:00009003; feature: ENVO:2100002; material: ENVO:00002003... | reverse complement strand
GACAGATCAGATATTGATGAAGTTAATGATGTGATACAAGAAACAGATGAAGAAGCATATGCGTTGGATTCTGAATTTACAGAGGAAAAGGAATATAAAACAGTACAGAAATATGAGCTTGTGACGATTCTGTCGTATCTTATAGGTGTCAGAAATGAGATACTTGATCATATGTGCAGTGATGAGTATGTGGAGCTTTTAAACAGCTTAAGAGAAAATAAAAATGCGAGGATACTCAGATATCTGTGTAAGGCGCGTACAGGTCTGCTGCGCAACTATAAAAAAACAGACAATGAAATAAAATATAATCTGGGTAATATAAACAGGATGGAGTGGTTTGATGCAGAGAATATAAATAAGCTTGAGAGCTGGGAAGTGCATATTATATTGTATAATTCATCGGCTGACAAGTATTGCGTACATATTAACAAGCTGATAAATGAGCACGTGGATGCATGTAAAAAGCTTTTCCCAGACTGGATAAAATGGGAGTATATCAGGGATTTGTTTGTCATAGTGGATTATGAAAAGCCAAAGAAGCTAAAGGCAGAGTTTACTGTCTATAAAAAGCACAGAAAAGAGTATCCATATGGGATGTATATCCACTGGCGCCCGGATGGCAGGGGAAATTTGCTCAATTCTGACGGAAGGATTTTAAAGACAATATACAGACAGCATGGTGATTATTTCAACGACGGTTCAAAATACAGGGATGCAGTGGAAGATACAAAGGAAAATATATATGAGTTTATCCGTGAAAGCATGCGTGTTGTGATAGTTGTGGATTGTGAAAATTCTGATGTATACAAGCTGTATGGAGTATTAAAAAACTTAAATTCTGAGCAAATGTCCAAAATAGAAAAAATTATACTCTATGATGATTATCATACATCCTGTGGATGGGACTGGCTGGAAAAATTCATACATATCCCTGTATTCCATGAGGAGGTGGAGCGTGTGACAGACCGGAAGTCGCTTGTTGATATAAAGATGACTGCGGGAGTGTGTGAGGCATATTATAAGGACAACATAGACTCGTTTATTTTGTGCTCAAGTGATTCGGATTACTGGGGACTTATTTCATCTGTAAAGGATGCTCATTTCCTCGTGATGTACGAATATAGCAAGTGCGGACAGTCAATCAAGGATGCACTTACAAAACGATGTATTTTTCACTGTTCAATAGACGATTTCTATACAGGAAATGCAAGTGATTTAAAGAAAAAAGTCATGATAAATGAATTGAAAAATCTGACAAATGATATTGTCGGAAAGAATGGCTGGGAGATGACAAGACAGATATACGAGAGGACTAAAATTACATCGACAGAGCGAGAAATGAAGGATTTTTACAATAAATATGTTAAGTCATTGAGGTTAAAAATTAATGAGGACGGAGTATTCGAGATTGTGGTCAATGAATATTGATTATCGTAAAACTGTTTTATGTAATTATTGTCGGTCACACATGTATTGTGTGAAGGTTAAGCCTTATTTTAGCGGAAAGAGTGGGAAAGTATGATGAAACCGATGCTTGAAATCTGCTGTGGCAGCTTTTCGGATGTGAAAACAGCATATGAAAATGGTGCGGACAGGGTTGAACTGAACAGTGCCCTATATATGGGAGGGCTGACACCTACACTCGCCAATTTAATATATGCAAAGGAAAAATGCAATATACCGGTAGTGACAATGGTTCGTCCAAGGGGCGGCGGATTTTGCTATTCGGATGAAGAATACGACATTATGCTTATGGATGCAAAAATTCTTTTAGAGCATGGAGCAGACGGTATTGCGTTTGGATTTCTGACAGAGGAAAAAATGCTTGACAAAAAGCGCACGAAGGAAATGATAGAGCTCATTCATGAGTATGGCATGGAGGCTGTGTTTCACCGCGCCTTTGACTGCATAGATAATCAGGACAGTGCAGCGGAGAGGCTTATTAGGCTTGGCGCAGATCGTATTCTCACAAGCGGTGGCGCAGCAAATGTATGGGATGGCAGAAAACAGCTTAAGCATCTTCAAAATCAATATGGAAAAGATATTACGATTCTGGCCGGAAGCGGCGTGAATGATACCAATGTGAGACAGCTTATCGAATACACAGGTATTACGCAGGTGCACAGTTCGTGTGGCTCATGGAAGTGTGATGTGACAGCAGCGGGTAATGCAGTAGATTTCTCGTATGATGAAGCGATGAAGAACTGCTATCAATGTGCGGATGCAGGGAAGGTTAGGAAGCTTGCGGAAGAGGTAAGTGGAGTGTAATATTAAAGCAAAAGATTATAGAAGTTCGGAGGAAACAATTAATGGCAGAGCAGGAAAACAATAAGGATTTAATCAGTGTACTTTGGAGTGGCGCTGATGTACTTCGTTCTAAAATGGATGCGAATGAATATAAGAATTATCTTTTGGGAATTGTATTCTATAAATACCTATCAGATTCATTTTTGATTAGAGTATATGATTTGATAAATGATGAGAAACCGGAATCGCTCAAGGTGGCACTTGAGGCATATAAAAATGAGTTGAAGGGTGAATATGCTAATGATTTGCTTGATGAATTAAAGCAGGATCGTAAATATGTAATTGAGCCTGAGCTTACATATACATGTTTTGCAGAGGATGCAAGGAATAATTGCTTTAATCGTGAGCAATTACAGAAAGCATTCAATAATATTGAGCAGAGCGGAGAGTTGTTTGTGGATTTGTTTTCCGACATTGATTTGTATTCAAGCAGGCTTGGAGCGGGAGACCAGAAACAAAGTGATACAATTGCAGAACTGATAAAAGTAATAGACCAGGCGGATTTGCTCAATTCCGATGGTGAAATACTTGGAGATGCATATGAATATCTGATAGGACAGTTTGCGTCAGAGACTGGTAAGAAGGCGGGAGAATTCTATACACCACAGGCAGTATCAAAAATTCTTACTAGAATAGCAATAACAGGACAGGAGAATGTGAAAGGTTTGTCAATCTATGATCCATGTATGGGCTCAGGTTCGCTGCTTCTTAACGCAAAGAGATACTATAAAGGTGATACAAACTATATAAAGTATTATGGACAGGAACTGAACATGTCTACATATAATCTGGCGAGGATGAATATGTTCCTGCATGATATAGCTGCGGAGAATCAGAATCTGCATCATGGAGATACTCTTGATGCAGACTGGCCAACTGGTGAGGAAACTGACTTTCACATGGTACTTATGAATCCGCCGTATTCTGCAAAATGGAGTGCTGCATCAGGATTTTTACAGGACGAAAGATTTTCAGAATATGGTGTTTTGGCGCCAAAATCAAAGGCTGATTATGCATTTTTACTTCATGGACTTTATCATCTGAAAAGCAATGGAACAATGGCCATCGTTTTGCCACATGGAGTGCTTTTCAGAGGTGCAGCAGAGGGAAAAATAAGAGAAAAGCTCCTTCGATCAGGAAACATATATGCGGTTATAGGATTGCCGGCTAATTTATTTTATAATACGTCTATTCCTACATGCATTGTTGTACTTAAAAAGCATAGAGATGGCAGAGATGTACTGTTTATTGATGCGTCAAAGAAGTTCATTAAGGGCAAAAAACAAAACGAAATGTCAGACGAGCATATTGATGAAGTTATGGATTTGTATAACAGAAGGGAAACTGTAGACAAAGAATCCTATCTGGCAAGCTTTGATGATATTGAAAAGAATGATTTCAATCTAAACATACCGCGATATGTAGACAATTTTGAAAAGGAAGAGGAAGTCGATATAAATGGTCTGCTCGAGGATATGCAAAAAACAGATGACGAGATAGGAAAGGTCGAAGGTGAGTTTGTGAATTTGTTAAAAGACCTGACATCGTCCGATGAAAATATAATGGCATCGTTAAATCGTTATATTGATATGATTGAGGGGTGATTTGTATGGAAAATCCAAAGATTAGATTTAAAGGGTTTACTAAGGATTGGGAACAGCGTAAGCTGGGGGATATATATGGTTCGATTGGAAATGCATTCGTAGGAACAGCTACTCCGTACTATGCAGAACATGGACATTTTTATTTGGAATCTAACAATGTAAAAGACGGACAGATAAATCATAACGCTGAAATTTTCATAAATGATGAATTTTATGAAAAGCAAAAAGATAAATGGCTACATACCGGAGATATGGTTATGGTTCAGTCAGGGCATGTTGGACATGCAGCTGTAATCCCTGAAGAATTGGACAATACAGCAGCTCATGCCTTAATCATGTTCAGAAATCCCAAAGAAGAAATTGAACCTTACTTTTTGAATTATGAATATCAGACTGATAAAGCCAAAAAGCAAATTGAGAACATTACTACTGGTAATACCATAAAACATATCCTTGCATCTGATATGCAGGAATTTGTAGTTGATATTCCAAAATATGAAGAACAGAAAGTGATTGCGAGCTATTTTTGCAACCTCGATAACCTCATCACTCTTCACCAGCGAAAGTGTGAACAGACAAAAAAATTGAAAAAATATATGCTTCAAAAAATGTTTCCTCGAAATGGAGCAAAAGTTCCAGAAATTAGATTTGATGGATTTACTTACGATTGGGAACAGCGTAAGTTGAACGAAGTGGCGGAAAAAATATGCGTAGGATTTGTCGGAACATGTGAGAAATTCTATACAGATGAATCAGGAATTCCTATGTATAGAACAGGGAATCTTAACGGATTATCTTTAAATAGAGATGATTTGAAATATGTAACAAACGAATTTCATCAACACAACCAAAAATCACAATTAAAAGCAGGTGACATCCTTATTGCTAGACACGGAGATAGCGGAAAAGCTGTAAATTACGAGAATTCTGAAGAAGCAAACTGTTTAAACATTGTTATAATCAGACCAGATTTCAAGAAATGTAATTATAAGTTTCTGACAAATTGTATCAATAGTCCAGAGTGCCAGAAACATATCAAATCGCTTTCGGCTGGTAGTACACAGGCAGTCATCAATACAAGTGAAATCGAAAAATTGGGAGTTGTAATACCTGCAAATATTGATGAACAGAATAGAATTGCAAGATATTTTTCCACCCTCGACAACCTCATCACTCTTCACCAGCGCCAGCACAAATTACATCTGAACATGCTTTTATAAACTGTTTTTTATCGTAAGTAACATCGTATCTATACAAGGGTTACCATAAATTTGACAACGAATCAAACATAAACCAACCTCAAACAAAGCAAGCCTAATTATGGTTACATCAGCGTAAGCAGTACTAATAAAGTCCAGCTAATAAATGTCAATAGTTAAATGAGAAAAAATCTATTTTATTTTCTGACTAAAAAAGGGCGGACTTTCCCCTTGGTGAAAATATCGTTTTTTGAAAGATATTGATTCATTGGGTTTATAGTATTTTATGCAGCTATGTCGCATTTAGCAGAATTGTATTGTTTGATATGCTCCTGAGGAGCAATGATTTTGAATGGTTTGTTATCTCTGAGTATTGCAAATATCATATTGCATACCTTATGTGAAACAGCTCCCATTGCTACGAGCTTTGGTTTTGAGTCACATTTTTTGAGGTAGTACTCACGAAGAACTGGATTTTTAGCTTCTCTATTACGGGAGATACTGATGCTTTGTAAGGTTAACGTGTGAATAACACGTCTAGCTATGGCAGAACCACGCTTAGACATTTGAACCTTGGTGCCTTCAAATTTACCGGATTGCTTTACTGCTGGATCAAGACCAAAATAAGCGAAAAGTTGTTTGGGCTTTGAAAATGCTGAAAAGTCACCGATCTCACCCATAATGGATACAGCAGACAAGAAACCAGCACCTTTGAAAGTTTCAATCAAATGAATCTGCTTGACAAAGTCAGAATCTTCATTAGCATCAACAAGCTCGTGGAGTGATTCAAGAATGCTGTTGATTTCTTCATCATATTTACGTATGAAGCTGATATAAAGGCGAATACGCTTGATGTTGCTGTCTATGATGTAACCAAACTGATTTGCATCAGTTGCCGCCTGAATTATGGCATTATACTTATTTTGAGCATATGTAAGCCCAAATCGAGCTGTGGATTTGATGATATCAATAATCTCTTGCTTGTCTGCTTTAAGAAAAGCTGATGGAGAGGTATAAGTCTCCAATAATGTAAGAGAAGTGTTGATAGTAACCTTGGAAAAGATGCCAAGATACTGTGGAAACGCCATGCGTAATTCACCCTGAAGCTTATTCACATAGGCACTGCGATTATCCATTAAATCGTAGTATTCACGGCATAGGTTACGGCAGTTTAGAGCAAGATCTGAAGGCATAAGTGAAACCTTTAAATCAGGTTTCAAACCAACCAAAGCAGCTTTTTTAGAATCAAAACGATCATTATGTACTTTTCGTATGTTGATATTTGTGCTATTCTTAGTGATGATAGGATTAATAACCGAGCAGTTAAAACCCTTATCACGAAGATAGCAGAAGAGTGGGTAATGATAAATTCCCGTGGATTCGAGGAAAATGCGACTTTCCAAAGAATACAACTCTTCTGCTTCTTTTATTTTAGAAACAGCGGTTGTAAGGGAATCAATACTGTTATGTAGGATTTTGTAAGGTTTTCCTACGAATTGTTGGTTTGGAAGTGCTATAGACATCCAGGAGAAATCAGCACCGACATCAATACCAACAGAGATGAATAGTTCATCAAGATTAAAAATAACTTTGTTTGACATGAGCAATAGCCCCTTTCTGATAGGAATCCATTTCCAATCTGGCAGGTACACAACCTAGCGTGTTATTCGGGTATGGCCTTCAGGCTCCCAACCAGCTAAAACATAAAACCCTGTCGAATGGACTAATTGACTTTATTGCAGGTATCAGTCACAGAAGTGACTTCCCAAGGAGGTGAACATTCTTTGTCCTATCCTAAGAGATAATACCTTATGTTTTATCTGGTGTCTATCAGGAACCGTCAGACATGATAATTATTATGGATAACATCTGATGAAGGAAGAATCCCTTCTTTTGTTATCTGATTTACAGAAACTTATTAACCAAGTAGTCTTGATTGACTACACCATTATTATACTAGGAGGTGAATTTTATGAGAAAACTTGGAAAAAAAGTAAAGTTAGATAAGAAATCTTTACAGGCATATGCTTTTTGTGTCTGCACTAACTGTCCGTGCCCATCGGGTACAAATTCTTACACTGCTAAATATAACGATTCTGAACGTAAGGCAAAATAAATAAAAGCAGATAGGAATGAAAAAAGGGGTATGGCATCTAGCAATTAGCGGATGCCATACTTTATAAGAGGAAAATTATTATGAAGGAAAAACCATTTATTCATTGTTTTAGAACATATAATTGTTGCTATTTTTATGATTTTAATACAAATGCCATTGTCAGAATACCAGAGAGTGTGTATGTACATTTACAGCATTTGGAAAAAGGGACAGCAAACATTTCAGAATGTGATGCTGATGTGAACGAGATATTAAATAGGTTAACAGAACAAGGTTTTTTATCAAGTCATCATTGGTGTAAAATTGAACATCCGGCTTCAAGGTTACTAGAAAATTATTTAGAAGGATCAGTCCAGTCATTGACGTTGCAAGTTACGCAACAATGTAACTTAAAGTGTGAATATTGTCCATATTCAGGTGGTTTTTATAACAGACAGCATAATAACAGAAAAATGTCTTTTGAAATAGCTAAAAAGGCGATAGATTTTTATTTTTTACATTCCTTTGATATTCCTGATGCACAGATAGGATTTTATGGTGGAGAACCCTTGATTGAGTTTGAAATGATAAGAAGAATTGTGGAATATTGCAACAATGAATATTATGGAAAGAAAATCAGATATTTTGTAACAACAAATGCAACATTGCTTACGGAAGAGAAATTAGACTTCTTGATGAAAAATAATTTTGTATTAACAATTAGTTTGGATGGACCGAGACAATATCATAATAAAAATCGACATAGAGTTGACGATACAGGCTCTTTTGATATAGTCATGGAGAATATAAAAATGGTATATCGGAAATACCATGATAAAAAAGAAAATATACAGTTTAATTGTGTGATTGATCCAGAGGCAGATTTGAAGTGTATCAATGATTTTTTCATTAAAGAAGAGGCTTTAAGGGAATATCGTGTATTGTTTAATTCTATTTCAAGAGAGGGAATCAAGGAAGATGATAAATTTCTTCCTGGAGATTCTTATTTTGAGCAGTATGAATATGAAGTATTCAAAATGATGTATTCTAAATATGGAAAAGTAAAGGGTATTGATGTATCAAATATTGTGGAAACATATTTTTGGCAGATAAAAACCACATATGGAGATAGGAAAATAACAGGGTTACATGAAGAATACTCTCATCCGAGTGGACCATGTATTCCAGGTGTACATAAATTGTTTGTAGATGTACTGGGTAATTATTATCCTTGTGAGAAAGTGTGCGAAGAATCGAAGGATATGATAATTGGAAATGTTGAAAGTGGTTTTGATAAGTCACAAGTAGACAAATTACTAAATATAGGGAAAATGACAGAAGTACAGTGTAAAAATTGTTGGTGTGCAAAATATTGTTTTGTATGTGCAGTTCATTTAAAACAAGGACAAGCTAACAACATGGCACAAAAACTGGATCATTGTGCAAAGGCGAAAGCATCGGTTGAGAATGATTTTATAGATTACTGCATATTGCAGGAAATCAATGGATTTGATGAAAATATAACTATTTTGTAGGAGGTCGAGATGAAAAAAAAGAAAGCAATGCTATTTCCATATGATACATCTCTTCTTCATATGGTTATTCATAGAGATACAATCAATGAATATGAAATTGTCAAAGTAGTTTCGTTAAAGAGCTGGGGGTATTGTGGAGCAGATGCAGGAGCAAAGCTTGGTGTAAGTACAGGCGTTATGGTAACAGATGATTTTCAGAAAGCACTTGCGGAAGTAGAAATAGTGATTGTTGCAGATACCAATATTCCGTTGGAACACAATCAGATAAATATGTACACGGAGATAATAAAGAGTGCAGGAAAGCAGTTTTTAGATATTAGATATGAGTCTCAAGAGAATGATAAAATGACATTTAATGAAGATTTATATTCAGATGGAATACCTAAGATTCGGGACATAGATAAACCATTAGTTATGATTGTTGGTACAGGTGCAAATACCGGAAAATTTGATATTCAGCTTAGAGTCAGAGAAATGTTTTTAAGTGGAGGATATAAAGTATCACAAATAGGCAGCAAATCTTATTGTGAGCTTTGGGGATTTCACAGTTTTCCTGATTTTATGAATAAAACCCTTAATGCTGCAGAAAAAATTGTGAGATTTAATCACTATGTGAATTATATTGCAAATTCTGAAGACGCAGATATTGTGATTGTTGGGGTGCCTGGTGGTGTAGTACCAATTAGCAATAAATTATTTGATGATTTTGGAATTATGAATTATATGGTTGCAAATGCAGTAAAACCAGATTATGTAATATTGAATACCGGATTTGTGGATTACAACAATAATTATGTAGAAACGATGGTAAAGGCATTGAAATATAGGCTGGATTATGATGTGGACAGTGTATTTTTATCAAATTTCTATATCAACTGGGAGGCGACAGACTCATTAGATAGGCTTGTATATATGACGCTTCCAGTGAATGTAGTGGATGAAGAAGCCCGAATATGTGGCTGCTATTCTTTGTACAATAAAGAAAGTGTGGAAGCGTGTAAAGAAAATTTATTTTCAACATTGATAGGATATGGTGATTTTGATGCAATATAAAGAGCAAATTATGGTTGATGAAATAAGACGGATTATGTCAGAAATAACTGGCAGAGATTTTAGCAATATAAATGAAAATATATCTTTATTTTCATCTGCGATAGGGCTGTCTCTTATACACATCTCCGAGCCCACGAGACGCTCATGAATCTCG
>ENA-OYZI01000742-OYZI01000742.1-human-gut-metagenome-genome-assembly--contig:-NODE-742-length-10010-cov-8.531894_pt1 | contig 10010 bp, 10 predicted proteins | sample MGYA00243288_ERZ653471 | MGnify/ENA primary metagenome ERZ653471 (study PRJEB26926, sample SAMN06164901) | human gut metagenome | biome: ENVO:00009003; feature: ENVO:2100002; material: ENVO:00002003... | reverse complement strand
CCGAGAACGGCGGGGATTTTTGCTTGTTGGGAAGTTTCCCAAACCCTCTGAAACCGAAGAAAGGAGGTTACACATGGCAAGTTTACGGGACACCGTAAAGGACTATCAAGAAGAATTAAGGGACGGTATCGCTTGGGTGGCGTTTTGGAAAACGGGACGTTCTTGGAACGCCGAATATTTCCACCTTGAAATGAGCGACTACATTTACCCGGAGGACAGAAGCCGCATGGAAGAAATCAAACAGGCTGACCCTGCCGCCGTTGTGGTAAACGGCTATTATTCCGGCTATCTTGGCGAGGATATGAACCTTGACGAGCTGACCGCCGGGGTGCGCCGCCACTACGAAAACGGATATAGCAATATCGGGGAATTTATCGAAGCCCACGACGACAGGCTGCCGCCGGAGCTTATCGAGGAAGCAAGAGCCGCCGCCCACGCTGCGGGGCTTCCTTTCTCTGAAAAAGCCTACCGGGACGGCGAAGAACCCGACCCCTATATTTTTGACGGGAGCATGAGCATGGAGGACTACGAACTTATGCACCGTATGATTGAAAACGAAAGGAGCGAACGCATGGTAGAAACGATTTTAAGCGGGTATCTTTCTAATCTTGGAAAGTACACCGAGGGCAGACCTGCGGGCGAATGGGTATCATTCCCCACGACTGCCGAGCATTTGAAAGAAGTCTTTGACCGTATCGGGATAGACAGCAAAAACTACGGGGAGCTGCATATCACAGAATACCAGTCCTCTATTGCAGGACTGGCAGGAAAATTGACCGAGCTTGAAAGCCTTGACGAACTGAACTATTTGAGCGAACTTTTGAAAATGCAGTTTGACGACGACCGGGAAAAATTTGTTGCAGCTATGGAATACGGCGACCATACAAGGGACTTGCAGGATATTATCAACCTTGCACAAAACCTTGATTGTTACTGGCTTTACCCGTCCGTACAGAGTGAGGAAGATTACGGGCATTATCTGATTGAAGAACTGGACGAGTTGGAGCTGCCCGAAGAAGCAAAAAAATATTTCATGTATGAGGAATACGGGCGGGACGCTGCTATCAATGACGGGGGCAGCTTTACCGAGCAGGGCTATATCTACAATAACCGCAACACCTTTACACAGTGGTACGACGGGCGCGACGTGCCGGAGGAATACCGGGTAACGCCGCAGCCGCCAGTACAGGAAAAGGAACAGGCAGACCTTGACGCTTCCGCAGCCATACAAACCGCCGCCACAGAGCAGCCCCCGGTTCTCCCGATTATCCTATCTTCTGAAAAGCCCGCCGATAAAATGAAAGAGATTACCGACCGACTGGAACAGGGAATTTTAGGACTGTATGAAAGCGACCGTTACGCCGATTATCTGCGTACCATGTCAAAATTCCATGATTACAGCCTTAACAATACAATCCTTATCGCCATGCAGGGCGGCAATCTTGTGAAAGGCTATAAACAATGGGAAAAGGAATTTGACCGCCATGTAAAGCCCGGAGAAAAAGCTATCAAGATACTTGCACCGTCCCCGTTTACCGTCAAGAAGCAGGTGGAAAAAATCGACCCGGACACCCAAAAGCCTGTTTTCGATAAGGACGGAAAACCTGTTACCGAAGAAAAAGAAATCAAGATACCCGCTTTTCGTGTAGTATCTGTCTTTGATATTTCACAGACCGAGGGAAAAGAACTTCCTGCCCTTACCTATGAGCTTACGGGCAACGTGGAACAATACAAGGATTTTTTCGCTGCCCTTGAAAAGACTTCCCCGTTTGCTATGGGATTTGAAGCACTAAGCGGCGGCGTAAAAGGACGCTGCAATTATGAGGAAAAGCGTATCTTCATCAACGAGGGCATGGACGAATTGCAGAATATCAAGACCGCAATCCATGAAATCGCCCACGCCACGCTGCATGATACCGCCCTTGCCATGCCGGAACGCCCCGACCGCCGCACCCGCGAGGTACAGGCGGAAAGCGTCGCCTATGCGGTCTGCCAACATTACGGGCTTGATACGTCGGACTATTCTTTTGGGTATATCGCCGGGTGGAGCAGCGGAAAAGAACTTGCAGAACTGAAAGGCTCTCTTGAAACAATCCGCAGCACCGCCGCAAATCTGATTGATACCATAGACGGACATTTTGCAGAAATCCAAAAGGCACAGGATAAGGAACAGACCACCGAACAGGCACAGCCCGCACAGGAAGCCGCCAAACAGCCCGAAACAAAAGCAGCCGCGCCGGAGCTTCCCGAAGAAACAGCCCCGGTACAGGAAAAAGAAGCACAGCCGGAACAGGCTGCACCCGCCGCCCCTTATTATACTATCAATGAAGCTGCCGCCAAACGTGCAAAGGATATGAACAGTTTTTCCGATTATAAGCAAGGCAGCGCGACGGCTGAATACAGGCACTATGTAGATGAAGCCGTACAACTTGCAGAAAGGCAGAAACAGCGGGTAGACCCGATGTACCATGAGAAAATCGACAGCCTGCTTGACACCTATGCCCGGAAACTGGCGGCGAACATGAATAAAGGCTATGAGATTGACGCGCGTGTTCCCTCTATCCTGATTGCGGGCGGCTCTAACTTCCCCACAAGGAAGAAAGAAAAGCAGAACGCAGCCCGCGACAGCAATTACCGGGAATGGCAGGACATACAAGGGCTTCTTGATAAAATCCGCAGTACCGGCATGGGCGGTATCAGCGCAGACGACCCGCAGGCAGTACAGAAGTTAGAAAAGAAACTGGAAAGCCTTGAAAAATCACAGGAAACCATGAAAGCCGTAAACGCCTACTACCGCAAGCATAAGACCCTTGACGGCTGCCCGCATTTACCGCCGGAGGAACTGGAAAAATTGAAAGCAGACATGGCGAGCAGTTGGCATTTGGAGGACAAGCCCTTTGCGACTTGGGCGTTATCCAACAACAGCGCAGAAATCCGGCGCGTGAAAGACCGTATCAAATCCCTTTCACAGCAAAAAGAAATCGGTTTTGTAGGTTGGGAATTTGACGGCGGCAAGGTGGAAGCAAACACCGAAGCGAACCGACTGCAAATCTTCTTTGAGGATAAGCCGGACGAAGCCACGCGGGAAGCCTTAAAAAGTAATGGCTTCCGTTGGTCGCCAAAAGCCGGGGCATGGCAGCGGCAGCTTACCAGTAACGCCTACTATGCGGCTGATTATGTGAAAGCGATTGCTCCCCTTACCGGGGAAAAGCCTACCGAGTTACAGCGGGCGCATATCCGGCAGCAAAAGGTAGCTGCACAGGAACAACCCGCACAGGAGCAGCCGGAGCAGGAAGCCCCACAGGACAAAGACACCTTTTCCATTTATCAGATAAAAGGCGGGGACGAAACAAGGGACTTGCGTTTTGAGCCTTACGACCGTCTGATTGCCGCCGGACACCGGGTAGACCCGAAAAACTATGCCCTTGTCTATTCCGCACCTCTTACGCCGGGGACTTCCCTTGAAGATATTTACACCCGCTTTAATATCGACCACCCGAAAGATTTTAAGGGACACAGCCTTTCTGTTTCCGACGTAGTGGTGCTTCATCAGAACGGGCAGGACACCGCCCACTATGTAGACAGCTTCGGTTATAAGAAAGTGCCGGAATTTTTGCAGCCGGAAAACTATCTGAAAACTGCCGAGCAGACCACCGAGCAAAACTACAACATGATTGACGGGCAGATAAACAACACCCCGACCGTCGCAGAATTGGAAGCAAAGGTAAAGACAGGAGAAACCATTTCCCTTGTTGACCTTGCGGAAACTGTCAAGGCTGACAAGGAACGTGGCAAGGCAGCAAAAACGGAAAAGAAGCCCTCTATCCGGGCGCAGCTTAAAGCAGCGAAAGAACAGACACCGAAGAAACAGGCAAAACAGAAAACACAGGATTTGGAAAGGAGCTGACGCATGAATAAGTTTGAAAACGTGGATATTTTCGCTTCTCTTGACGCTATCATGCGGCAGAATACAGGATTTTTCCAAAGTGATTTTGACATTGACAAGGAGATTATCGCAAAAGCAGCGGCAAGCCCTAACAGAGAGGATAAGACGCTGCTATGGTTTTGCCGCCCGTCCGGGACGCATTGTTTTAAGGAGCGCGACGTGTTCCTAAAGGATACCGCCGCCCACAATACATGGTGTTTTTACAAAGAGCAGACCTGCGACTGCGTTCTTGCCTATGCCGTCGAGCTGACGGGCAGGGAGCGCGGGAAAATCAAAGGCAATCTTTATGAGCTTGACTATGCAAGGCAGTATGAGCGCGTTAAGGACAATGCGCTTGCCGCCGACACAGTCAAGTTGATTTATGAGCATGGGACAAGGGAGATACCCGCCGGACAGCATTTTAACGGAAATCCCGATACTTCTTTAGGGAAGTTTGAACACTTTGAAGCAGTACCCAACGACCCGGACGCGCTACAATTCCTTTTACGGGAAGAAAAGCAAAAACGGGATAAACTGACACCGGGCGACTTCAAGGAACATACCGCCGCCCTGCGTGCTGGGCTGATTGAAGCCGAAGCGCGGCGCATTGTGCAGGAAATGAAGCGCAGGGACACGCCCAATAGCCCTAATAGGACACATTTCATGGTGGAGCTGTCCCCGACATTTATGCAGCTTGCGTCCTCTAAGGACACCGACCGTCTGTTTTCCATGTTGCCCTATAAGACACTTTCCTTTTCCAAAATCGAGGGCAGACATGGAACATACGCCTTGATTGATAAAAATGAAAACCGGGGCACAGATATTCGCAGGGTGCGCCCCTCAATCCGGGCGCAGCTTGCCGCTGACAAAAGAAAAGCCGCCCCGAAAAAGGCGGCTGTAAAATCAAAAAATCACGAATTGGAGGTATGAGCATGATTAGACTGACAGTTGAAGAAACAAACCTGTTGAGCATTTACAATGAGGACGGCAAACGTGGGCTTACAGAAAACATCAACGCTGCGCTGCCGTTCATGGACGAGGATATGCGGGAACTGGCGAAACGCACCCTTGCGAAAATCGCACCTCTGACAGAAAATGAGTATGCGGAGCTTGCTATTTTCGCCGCTGATGAGGTATGACCGGGATAAAGCGGCTTACACCACCCCAAAGCCGGAAAGTCAACAGCCTTATAAAAAAGGAGTGCTGCAACTGCGATAACGGACACTGTATTTTACTGGACGACGGGGAGGAATGTGTCTGCCCGCAGCTTATTTCCTATTCGCTTCTTTGCAAATGGTTTCAGACCGCCGTATTGCCCCTTGATAAGCTGCTGTATGCAGAGCTTTTCAAGACCGAGGATAAAAAGCGTTGTACCGAGTGCGGAACTTCTTTTGCGTCCACCTCTAACAGCGTCAAATACTGCCCGGACTGCCGGAAGCGTATTACCCGCAGACAGGCAGCGGAGCGCATGAGAAAACGGCGCGCCCTTGTTACGTAGTAGGGGCAAAAAAAGCCTTGATTTACGGGGCTTTCAGTGCTTGAAAATGACGCGGCAAGGGTTTTATACCTTATCCCCTAAAAATGACGTTCTATTGCGTAACAGATACCAAAAACGCACCTACATAAAACAGGGCGCGGACAGTCTTTTGTTGGCTGTCTGCGCCCTGTTCTTTTACTTTATTCGTGCAGTTCTTCTATATCCTTTATTCGGTTTTCCAATAGGATATACAGCTCTCCATTCTCTCCCCTTATAACCAGAGTATCATTTTCATCGGAATAAGTTCCATATTCCACACATTCTATATATCCGATAAGTGTATTTCCGTCCTCAAAAGTAATTTGGATTTTACTGTCTGCGTTAATATAAGTTTCTACGCCATAACTGCCATTTTCTAATGTTATTCTGTAACATGGTGTAATACCAACCATTTTCATAATTATTCCCGTTCCTTTCCTTTCTTCCGTTCCGGCTCTTTGCCTTGCCGCAAAATATTGTCTATGTTCTGTTTGATAACGTCGTATTCCTTGACCTGTTTTTTCAGCTTGCCATAATCAGCGTAAAGGGCTTCTTTTTGCGCTTGTAGTTTCCCGTATTCTTCCTGCATGGCGGCAAGATTGGGGAGTTTAGTAACGCCCGCCGCTTTCAGTGTCTTTACTGCCGCTTCATGGAGTATCAGACTGCTTTCCTGCTTTGCCCGGTATGCGTCCTTATCCTTTGCCCTGCGGTATGCTTCATAGACAGGTTTTGTCTTTTGGTAGGTAGTAACGTGCTTCATCAGCACCGCCATATCTGCAAGACGCTTTTCCACGCTCTTTAATGCGTCTGCTGTCTTTTCATTTTCCGCATTTACTTCCTCAATCCGGCTGACTAAATCTGCGTACTGCTCAATCTTATGTTCTGTCAAGAAATTCATAGTCTTTGCAGCCAGTTTCAGATTATGGATTTTCGCCCACTGTTCATAGCCCCGGCTCTCTTGTGCCTTGATACTGTTTTCAATGTCAATAAGCAGCGATACGCCGCGCTGCTCTTTGGGAGCTTTCGCTGCCTTTGTGCGTTTGCCCTCTATCCGTTCTCTTATGGCTTCCTCTGTATAATCTGTACCGAGAGTTTTCAGACGGGTAAAGCGTTCCTGTCCGGGAGCGCGGCAGGAGATATATTTTCCCGGCTTTATCTCATAACCCGCTGCCTGTAACCGCTGCAACAATTCTTCAAAACTTGCTACTTGGGGGATAAGCGTATCAACGGCAATTTTCAGCTTGCCTTTCCAACTTGTACCGACCTTTTCCGCTTGATATTCTGCATAGCTTTTTCCCTTGCTGCCTTTGCCCGGAACGACAACAGACAGCCCGTTTTCCCGGCACAGCTTATCGCTCATGTTCCGTATGCCGTAGTAACTGCGCTTATTGGAATTGTACTTATGGTAGTCAACAAAATTGACCGCACAAAAAATGATATGGTTATGGATATGCCCTTTGTCTATGTGGGTAGTTAAGACGTATTCATGCTGTCCCTTTGTTACCGCGTCGGCAAGCTGCTTTCCGATTTCGTGGGCTTTCTCATAATCTACTTCTCCCGGCTCAAAGGACTGTATCAAATGGTGGGCGAGATTGTTTCCCTTATCTATGGCTTGTGCAAGCGTAAATCCAAACTCAATATCTGCCGTTTCATAGCTGCACCCAAAGGAGGACACAAGCATTTTCCCGTCTGTTTTATCCGGGTTTTGGATATAGTCAAGGGCTTTGCTCAACGTGCTTTTAATAGGCTTAATCTTTGTAACCGCCATATCTCCGCAAGCACCCCCTTTATTTCCTCTATGTCCTCTTGGTAAACGCTGCCTGTCGCATTGACACGCTTTGCAATCTGATTGATGTTGACCCCGATTTTCTGTATCTCTGCTGTCATGCCTTTTATATCGCTATGGTCTGTCTGAATGATATACCCGTCAATGGCAATCTTGCGAAGATACGCCGCCATGTTCCGGGTAGGGACAAGCTTCATTTTCTGTTCAATCAATGCCCTTTCTTCCTCTGTTACATAGAATTTGATTTGTATTTTTCTTTTGCGTCCGTTCATGCAATCGCTCCTTTCCATTCCGAGGGTTTGGGACACTTCCCAACAAGCAATTTTCAACCGACGCACCGCAGGACGGGAGGGCGAAAATACGGAAAAGGGTACTCTTTTCCTATGCTTGCTACGAAACTTTATCCCTTACTACCTACAACACCGGGAACGGCAAATTTGACGAACTTTCCCAAAAGAAAAACGCCGCAATCTGCGACGTTTCAATCACTCTATATAAACAAAAACGAGAGAACTTTATTCCCCCGTTTCGTCGTTGTTGGCTTCCTCTATTCCTTTTGCAGTAGCAGACAGGATTTTCAAATCTTTTTCGCTCATACCGTCAAGCATAGTATCGAGCTGACGGCGGCGCGTGGATTTCTCCTGTTCCCGTTCCGGGAAAAAGAACTGGTCTACTGATACATCAAGCAGGGTTACAAGCTCATATAAAATCTGTAAACTTGGGTGCTGCCCGCTGTTCTCAATGGACGCGATATATCGGGGCGCAATATTCAGCGTATCGGCTAACTGATTGCGTGATATTCCCTTTGCTTTTCTTGCTGCTTTAATGGCTTGCCCGAAAGCCTTAAAATCAAATTTTTCTTTGTTCTGCTTCATAGTCATTTCACCCAACTACATTGTATATTTCATCTTCCTTTCGAGATATGATTACACACAGCACATTATTGACTGAAATAGAGCATATCATATACTTGATATTATTCGGCTATCCGAGTATAATTATACTGGTAAAATTTGAGGAAAGGGCGTTTTGATTATGGAATATATGTCTTGTCCCGAAGCGGCAAAGAAATGGGGAATTTCTGAAAGACGAGTACAGATACTTTGTAGCGAAAATCGCATACCGGGCGTTTCAAAACTGGGGTATATGTGGCTGATACCAAAAAACGCGGAAAAACCTTTTGATATGAGAAAGAAACAACATAAAATGCAGATACAATAAACAAACAAATAAACCTTACAACAACTGTAAGTGGTGTGGTTGCTTCTTATGCAGTAAAATTATATTCGTAAGATAAGCGTAAGCAAAAAATGTGAGGTGTGAGATATGAATGATACAAAAAAACTATTAGAAGTACGCGACTTGCACAAAGCATATTCCAAAGAGGGGGTTCCAACAAAAGCACTAAACGGAATTACCTTTGATGTTCTGAATGGCGAATATTTGGGAATTATGGGAGCCAGCGGTTCTGGAAAAACAACATTGTTGAATTGTATTGCTACGGTCATTAAACCAACCTCTGGACAAATTTTACTTTCAGGTGCCAATATAAGCTCTTTTGATGGCACGAAGTTGGCTGAATATCGTGGCAACAAGATTGGTTATCTATTTCAAGATTTTGCTTTACTTGATAATCTAACTGGTAAAGAAAATATTATATTGCCTTTATCAATTCATAATATTGACATTGTTACAGCGGAAAAAAAGCTAAAAGATATAGCAGATTTTCTTGGAATTACAGACGTTCTTTCTAAATTTCCGTCACAAATGTCGGGCGGTCAAAAACAACGCGTAGCTGCTGCACGTAGTTTGATTTCTGACCCCGATATTATTTTGGCTGATGAACCTACAGGTGCATTAGATACAAAATCAGCACGTTTACTCATGGAGAAGTTACAGGAAATCAATCTTAGGCGTGGACGCACAATCCTAATGGTCACGCATGACCCTAACGCCGCGAGTTTCTGTTCTCGTATTTTGTTCATTCAAGACGGTGTTATTTTCCATGAGTTACGTCGTAAAATTCCAAATGAAACACAGGAAGATTTTTATGCACGTATTTTACAAGTGATGGCTCAAATGGGGGGAGGAAGTGCAAATGTTCTTTAATCTCACATGGCGAAACGCCAAACGGAGCCGTAGCGAAAACCTAATTTATTTTCTGACAATGATAACAGCCGTAGCAATGTTTTATATAGTGCTTTCTCTTGGACAACAGGACGTAATACGTTTTTTAAGTGAAATTGAGAGCGACGCAGTAGAACGGTTGCTTACTAATCTTTTACCGACGGTTTATCTTTGTGCTTTATTATTTGTGTTCTTTCTCGTAGTATTTGCAAACAAATATCAACTTGAATGTCGTAGTCGAGAACTGGGGCTTTATTTGATGTTTGGAATGACAAAGATTAAATTATTTATTCAAATAATGACAGAGGGGCTAATCACGTCGTTTTTAGCTCTTTTAGGAGGGCTTGTATGCGGTGGCTTTTTATCCGAAGCTATAAGTCTTACAACCGCGCGTTTAGTAGGGCATGGTATCATTACACACCAATTAAGTTTTTCTGTAAGTGCCGCTATTTTCACATCGTTAGGCTTCTTGATTATTCAGTTTGTAGCATTGTTTGTTCTATGCGGAAAGCTGTTCCGTAAAGAGCTACATCAACTTGTTTATGGAGAGATGGCGAAAAAGCAACGCACAGGGAATCCATATGTAAGTTTCGTATCGTTTGCTATAGGCACCGTAATTTTGCTTGTCGCGTACTGGATTGTTGTAGAGCATTTTA
>ENA-OYZI01000732-OYZI01000732.1-human-gut-metagenome-genome-assembly--contig:-NODE-732-length-10058-cov-3.556033_pt1 | contig 10058 bp, 16 predicted proteins | sample MGYA00243288_ERZ653471 | MGnify/ENA primary metagenome ERZ653471 (study PRJEB26926, sample SAMN06164901) | human gut metagenome | biome: ENVO:00009003; feature: ENVO:2100002; material: ENVO:00002003... | reverse complement strand
TCAGATGTGTATAAGAGACAGGGTAAACATTTTATTCAACTATCCAAAATTATTTTATCAAATTCTTCAATTCCTCATCTTCATATCCTGCATTCATATCCTGCATTTAGGGGAATTTGAACAACTTACGCGAAATAATCGCCTAATTCAAAAAAAGAAACAAATGAATCGTTATATTTGCATTCATTATAACAATGACAGTGAATATGAAAAAAGTAATATTGATTATATCGATTTGTATTATATACGCAGTGGGATTGACAGCTCAAATTATCGAGGTTGATTCGCTCGACAAAACAGCTGAGGAACTGATTATACCAAAGTGTCACACTATATCTTCATCGTTTGAGGGTAAAGGATTTGACAATTTAAGAAAAATTACTTTTCAAGGCATAGATTTTCTCCCCGGTGTAACGTTCAAAGGGTTACAAAAATTAGAAGAAGTTATCTTTAATGGAGATAACTTAAATATCGGTGGTGCCCAATATTGCGACTTGCCAAAACTCAAACGTATTGTGATGAACGGCAATACTTTTTTAATCAATGGAAGCACTGCAGTGGTTCGTTGTCCGGAATTCGAAACATTTGAAATCAACGGGCTGATAACATATTCGGAGATGTGTGACCCTGACTCTCTTGACTCTCCAAAGTTCAAAGGCTATACGGGAGATTTTGCTATGCTTTACAATCGCAATAGCGAAATGATAACCGCGACTCCGGCCGCTGTCGTTGCAAATAATCCCGAATATATCGCCGCATTTACCCGTCAGTTCTCGCAAGTCACAGACGCTCTCGCCCAAACTGAGAGCGACACGAAATATGCAGGTCGATTCATTTGGTTTAATTCTCAATTTGAAGATTTGGCAACGCAAATGGGGGTAGATACCTCGGCTTATGTTCGAGCATATAGAAAGGCAAAAGAGAATCCGGCATTCTGGACTAAACTTGAGATTTTGCAACATTCGCCGGCTTACGAAGCTGATACTGCAACAATTAAATTCACATATCAACCGGCAACTCAATCAGCACTTGCTAAAACACGCCGGCGGTTTAACCTTGACAGTATTGCCGGCAATGGCGATGATATTTCTAAAATCAAGAACCTGACCTATTGGGTTCATGATGTGGTGCGCCATGATGGAAGCTCTTACAATCCATCCGGTCCGAAAACATTGGCAAATCTTGTTGATTCCTGCAAACGTTACAACCGTGGCGTCAACTGCCGCATGATGGCAATAATGCTTGCAGAAGCATTACTTGCAGAGGGGATTCCGGCACGCTATCTCACTTGTCAGTCGAAAGATTATGACACCGACTCTGATTGTCATGTGATTTGTGTGGCATGGTCTGAATCGCTTGACAAATGGGTGTGGGCTGATCCGACTTTTGCGGCTTTTGTTTCTGATAAAAAAGGGGTGATGCTTCACCCTGGCGAGGTTAGACAGCATCTGATGGATAATGAACCATTGATGTTGAATGAAGATGCCAACTGGAATCACGAAGAACCTCAAACCAAGGAAGAGTACCTCGATTATTATATGGCAAAAAATCTTTATTACATCACCGCCATAACAGACAACAGGCAAGCGCCGGAGGGTGATACGTTACGGTCTGTTTATGTAACACTATCTCCTGTGCAATCAAACTATTCAGGTTCGCAAATAATCACCACTGATTATTATAAATTCTGGCAATCGCCTAAATAACAGCCTCTCTTCATGCGTATCCTACGCATATCCAAATCCACAATACCGTATTTCAGGTAGTATCCTTTGAGGGCCTTTCCCAGCATTTGTTGAATGTTATAACTGAATTTCATTAAATCTACAGTCTAATCATCAATCAATAACTATGGCAAATAAAATATTCCGACTGCTTGTCATGGCAATTATCTCAATGTTCGCACTCAACACATATGCCCAGTGCGAAGCACAAATCAAGGATTTCTATGTAGCGTATATGCAAAACCCTGAAAATAATGAGAATGCAAATGTAGCTTTGATGAAAAATCACATGTCGCCGGAACTTATAGCTAAAGTCGCTGGATACACAGCCCAATATGATGCCGACGCGATGATTCATGCACAAGATGTTTCTAAATACGGCATCGAATCACTCATGGTTCAGCCGTTGGGGTCTGAGAACGGCTATATGGTTAAATACAAATGGGCGCCGGAAAGCGAATATACTTGGATTGTAGTGCAAGCAGTCAACATTGACGGAAAACTTCATTTCATGAATGTTTTTCCAGTCGGCACAGAAGCCGAAGGCAAAAGCTATATTAAACGTAAATGAGACACCTGTCTTTAATTCAAATATCACTACCATGTTACGCAAAATATTCAGCACTATTCTTGTTTGCCTTTTTTCGGTGCCTGCTTATACACAGTCAATAGACGAGAAAATTGGCTATGCCATGAATATGTCCGATTGGTTTACCCTCGACTCTTTGTATTCAAACACTCCCAAAGACTCAATTCATCCTTTCCTTGAAATCTACTCCCGTTGTCTGCTTGGAAACCGTCTTAACCGACCTGATGTGTCAATACCTGCTTTTCAGGAATTGTTTAATACCCAATCAGCCTATCTTGATTTGAACAATTTGATTTCGTCAACCTTTATGTTCGGCATGGATCTGAGCAGGGTAGGTCAAAACGATAAGGCTGTTGAAATTATGCGTTCAGTATTGGAAGCCTCCAAACAATATTTGGACTCCATTACTATTTCAAATTTCATATCACAAGCAAACCGGTATGAAGCCCTTTCAGCATATAAGCCTTATCAAATACAATTTGATAACGAAAATATCGGTCATATTCCATTTACTATAGTTCCCGTAGGGCCAAAAGATAAAGGGTCTGTGCTGATGCATCTTAACGAGAGTTATATAAATGGAAGTGTTGCCGATATTACATTTGATACGGGAGCCGGAACAAATTTAATTTCTCCCGAAATGGCGGAAAAATACAATCTCATACCTTTGGAAAAGACCCGGGTCAGCGTAATGGGTGTCCGTGAAAAAGAGGGATACATAGCTATTGCCAAAAAAATAAAGTTAGGAAACATAACTGTTTGCGATGTGCCTTTCACCGTAATTTCGCTGTCTTCAAACAATAGCGAAGCTGACCAATACATCGATGCTTTCAATATCGTTGTCGGCAGTGATTTAATGCTTCAACTTAAAGACTTGACGATTGATTTTGTCAATCATCAAATCACAATCCCCACTGTTGCGCCGGTAAGAAGTAATGCTGTTGCAAATATGTGCTTTTCACCAACTATGAATTTACTTACCAAAGGATATGTTCTGGGCACACCTATGATGATGTGCCTGGACTCCGGTGATGCGGCCTTCGGATCGGCAAGTGAATATTTTTATGATTCTAACAAGGATTATATTGAGCAAAACGGTCGGCAAGACTCCATTCGCACTGCCGGTATTGGTGGTTTTCAAGTAGAAGATTGCTACTATATTCCCAATATTCCAGTCACGATTGCCGGAACGACTGTCACACCGTCAGAATTTGTAGTTAAGACACAAAAATCTTCTAATAATGGTGACTATGATGCAAGAATAGGTCTGCGAACAATGATGCTATTTGGTAAAATACATTTCAATATGGTTAACTTTACAATATCCGCTCAATTACCGAGCTTATCGGCTATTGTAGCGCCAAAATACAATACAGTTCAACCCTTCAAAGTAACTGTAAATAAACCGAGCACTTTGCAAACCATCGGCTTTGTCGGAATGTGCACCGCTAACGGTTTATTAAACCATAACGCACCATCCGCCCCTGATCTGTAGCAGCGTCTTTTTGCACAGGTAATATCAAAGATTCTGCGAGATGTTTCGGGAGTGCTACTACTGACTGTTTCAGTATTTCGGACAACAGGGCGGCTTCAATCAAAAGAAATCCCACAAGAAAGCTCCGGTCAAACTGTTGGACTCAACGCTCATCTCACTGTGCATGTTGCTCTACGCCTCAAATTTATTTTGGACACTATTGTCTCCGGCTACTTCTCTTGAGCATGCCCATAGCCGAAAATATATTATTTTTGTCTGTTAATCCTTATGATTCAGAAATTTGTTGTATCTTTGTAATACATAAAATAAAAAGGAGATACAACTATGGCAAGACCTATCAAAGAAACCCCCGTACTGAAAGGGAGAGATGCGGTAAGATTTGCCGAAAGAACAGCAAATCCCGCTCCTGTCTGCCAATCCGAAAAAGATGCGGCTCGCAAGGCTTATGAAGCCTTTAAGGCTATAAGCACATTCCAAATGTAATTAATAACTTCGTTAATTAAGCTATGGTAAGCAATCAAGTAAAACGTAATATTTCAGCAACTCTATTAGTTATCGGCATCATCAGCATAATTGCGAGGATTTGGGGTGTCTTAATTGAACCAAAATCAGGAATGGCGTGGTTTGAATTGGCAGGTATAATACTACTTACATACCTGTGCTTTGATAACTTTATGATTTATCGCCGCCGAATAAAGAATGGCATTAAATTCGGCAATCATTAACTGCCGAATTAATGTCTTTTCCGCATAGTGGGCTTTATCGTACTTTCGCAGTGCGCTAAAGCCCTTTTTCTATGTAAACCATCTCTATCAATTTTCAGCTTCCGGCTTCATGACATGAACTCTCCGACAAACAGCTCTCTTAGGCACTGACAAAATCAAGACTCTCTGTGTAAACAAAACCACTCCAATAAGCGTTTGAACACTAAATATTAAAACACTATATTATGTCGTTCATTCTGTACATTATCGTCGGCATTTTGGCCGGCTTCATCGCTGGCAAGCTAATGCGTGGTGCCGGATTCGGTTGGATTGTCAATCTTCTCGTTGGAATTCTTGGTGGCGTGCTCGGCGGCTGGGTATTTGGATTGCTTGGCTTCCACACCACGAGCATAATCGGAGGGCTGATAACCTCAGTCATCGGAGCTTGTCTTTTCCTTTGGTTGCTGAGCCTTATACCCAACCGCTCAGGAAAATAACGGCTACAGGAGTTTGCTCATTTCATACTGACGCACCGACTCCGGGATGTTGCATCGTTTCAGGAATTCTGGCAGCGATTGGCAGCGCTCGTCAATATTCAAAATCTTGACAATGTCCGATCGGTTGTGCGCAACAAACGATTTCAGCAACTCCGTGCCGATTCCAATCCGTCTCATGCCGGGAGCAACTGCAAGCACTGCAATATCGCCATGATGCGGATCACCCACAACAAGTCCTACAGTATTGGCGCCCACTTTGGCTCTGAATCCTATGAGTTCATCGTGGGCGGCCAATATTGATTTGACGCTATTTTGCCACGACGGAGTGAAATCACAAAATTGTCCGTAAGTGTCTGTGACGGAACTGACATCCAGTGCTTCAATCTCTATCTGGTTCGTTTTGCTATCCGGTAGTTGAATCTTGCTCGTGGATTGCGAGTGACACAGAAAAATCCGGTCGGTTCTAAACCCGTTCTTCTCATACAAAGCCACTGCAGGAGCGTTTTCACAAAGTACTTCCAGCAAATATTGCTCCACGCCTTTACTCTTCACAGTTTCCACTGCCTCATTGAGCAATCGCTTTGTCAACCCTTTGCCGCGATATTCTTTAATCGTGCCGGTGCCGGTGTCGTATGCTGTGAGCAATCCGTTGTGGCTTCTGACCCCATTGAGCACAAACGACACCAATCTACCGTTGTCAAACATCCCAACAGAAAAGTCGCCTCTATATCCTCGTCTTTTCAAAATTGAAAAAATTTGGCTGTGAGAGAACTGAGTAGGGTAGTCGGCAAAAGCCGCCGCAAAAGTATCAGCCAACACATCGTTGGTGATATGCTCAAGAGTTCTGACTTCCATAATCTTCTGTTTATCGTGTAAATATCTGCATCTCGGCCACACACATCCCAATCACTTGCGCCATGGTTCATTCTGCTCATTCTTGACCATAGCCTTTCTCCGCCGATGCTTCTCCAGCAAAGTTGCGATGCTCTCCTCGGTAAGAAACCGCCACCATTCCGGCTTCCTGTTGCTTTGCCTGACTTTTTTGGGTGCACGGTGGGGCTCAACTTTCACTTTCAACCACGGGTCACTGGTTTCCTGGATTTGATTACAATTCTTCTTCTCCGAATCGCCAAAGGTGATTTTGCCCGTGATTTTATAGCTGCCACCGCCCATCCATGGCAGCCATGGCAGCCAACAATGATAAATATCACCGCGAAATATAGCCACAAGCACCCAGACTATAAACCCAATCAGCCCAAGGAACAATCCACTACCAATGATGAAGCCTAATATTTTAAGTAAAAGATCACCCATGACAATTCATTGACTCCACAAATTTAGCAAATCTCTCCCATAAGCACAAAACACACTGTGCCATAATACTTACAACAGCCATGGTTTCCTCCTACATTCCACCGCGCATTATAAATCATCTCTAAATTCCCTTCAGGGTGAGTCTATTTGATATTTCGATTACTCTTTCTCCTTGGGTCAAAACGATTGGCGATGTAGTCCTTATAGACCAGGTAGTAATAAATGGCAGCAATGACAACGAAAATAATCCCCAATACACCGGCACATCCACGCAACGCCATCACAGTTTGCCACGCCAAGCTATCCATCCAAATTATTGTAGCCAGAATCAAAAGAGTCAAAGTAATTGCATCCCCAATTATAAGATATTTCCATATCCGATATTTGGGCAGTTTGAACCACGCGTTGATGCTATCTCGCTCTTGAAATGATTGTCGCTGTTTCATTTGCCTTTTTTCTTATTCCACCAATTCGAGAAGGGCACATAGAGTATTGAAAAAAGCAAGCCCTGCACAATCAATGTCCAGTCAAATTCTTTCACTCCGTGGTCAAGGAGATACCATAGGTACATACACGCCGTGTATATCATCGTTGTAACGATAACTTGAAAGATGAAAGTGGCTGCTTTTTTCATCATTGTCTGAGTTGATGTTAGTTATACACCTGCAAATGTACTGATTTTTTTCGTTGAATAGCAGTCATTTTCACCGATAATTTATAACACATCCAAAAAGCGTCTGATGTTTTAACGTTGTAAATATAACATTTACTCCATAAATATCATGCACCGACTTCTCGGCTTGTGCCATACCGTCTAAAAATACCTTAGGCGATAAGCCTCTGTGTTAGAGAACTTATCGCCTAAGTGACTTATTTCAAGGGGGGGATTGCTTAATCCTCGATGGCTGCCTGCGCCGCTTTAATAGAGTGCGTTAAATCAAATACTTACGCTTCACTTGTATGTGATTTGTATGCGATTTTGTTTAACTTCTAAACCAATCATTAAAAATTATTGGTTTAATCCTCTATCGATGCTTGTGCAGCTTCGATACCTCTCTGTATATCAACCTAATCCGTAATATTAGTATGTAGGTTGTATGTGAAGACTAAGTCGTAATTCCTATTTATGCTGTTATCACTGGATAACTGTGCCATACATGGCTACATTCAACTTGGGTTATATCATTCTATTATTTGTTTTTTACTAAGTTAATTATCTCGTCTTTGTCTCGCAGGTTGGCTTCCAACTGTTCGACATTCTTTTTGAAGCTCTCGACCTGATCGGCAAGTGCGTTGCGCTCACGTTCAAGTCCGGCGACTTTCTCTTTGAAAACCTCAATCTGTGCGATAAGCGCTGCATCTCCCATAAGGTTGATTGCGTCACCTTCACCCATATTCACTGCCGCCAAGTAGGCGAACACGTTGTTTGGGCTATCGCAGTAGAGGGAGAAGAAATTGAAATCAAGAGCCTCGCATACTGCTTCAAGTCGCTTGGTTTCAATCGTATCTCTTTCAAATATGCGATTGACGTGCTGTTGCGGCGTACCAATGCGACGGGCAAATTCAGACTTGCTCATCTTCTTCTCGTCAAGGCGTTTCTTAATCTCCTTGCCGATATGAATTTTCTTTAGCTTGATTACCATTTGTCAGTCAATCTTTAGTCAATCCGTTAATTAGATAAACAGCGAATAAAACATAAATCGTTAGTAAGTGTGTTTGTTATCCAAACTATAATTGCTTACTTTGCGTTACTATTGTACTGATTATCTGATTGCAAAGTTAGTAATTAGTTAGTAAATCAACAAATATTTGAGCAACAAAATTAAACATTATATGGAAATAACCACTGCCAAAGTCCGCCCCTCTCTTATTGAGATGGAGGTTGGACAAGTTATAGCATTTGCTATCGAGAAGATGAAGAACATACGCACAACCTGCTCCGAGCTTGGCGCTATCTATGAGCGCCAGTACACAACGCACGTCAACCGTATGGAGAGGACAATCGAAGTAACGCGAGTAAGCTAAGAGATTCATGGAGTTAATTCAATTCCCCGACAGACTAATTCCTTACGACCGCTTCATCAGCGATATAGCCGCAAAGGTTGTGAGCATGATACAATCGGATGCCACCGACCCCGATTATATCAGCCAACGCAAGGCTTTCGCTATGTTTGGCCGCAGGAATGTGGAGCGTTGGAGGAAGCAAGGAAAGGTAGTGCCGTGCAAACGCCCCGGAAAGGTGGAATACCGCACTGCTGACCTCCGACTCCTCCAAAGGGTAGAACAAGACTATTTCTAAACCGAGTATGACAAACAATGATATTAAACATATTGAGGCTACCCAGTTGAACGACTACCTCGACACCCTCACATATTGGGAGAGGGTCGAGTTCGTGACTGCGGTTGTCAAACGCTTCAAGGTGAAGCGTCAGACTTTCTTCAACTGGAAATGTATGGCTTGCCGCATCCCGGAGCAAGCCAAGGAAATCATCGAGAGTGAGGCCGGGCAAGTGATATTTGTAAATGTACCCGAATATGATACGGACTCGCCCACTGGTTGAACTGAACCGCAACTATAATATCAAGGAGGTATGCGACATCCTTAATATTCATCGTGACACTCTCCGAAAATACACCAATACCGAGGCTATTGTCTGCATCCGCATAACAAGCCGCGAGGTGTATTATTCCGGCGAGGAAATTTTACATTTTTGGGAATGGATGCAGCAGAGAAAAGGTAATTTATGATAGAGCAGTCATCCATTCAGCAAGTCCACGATAGAGCCGACATCGTGGACGTTGTCTCTCGCTATGTATCTGACCTCAAACGCAAAGGGGCTAACTATATGGCCTGTTGCCCGTTCCATAATGAACGGACTCCGTCGTTTCTTGTCAGCCCCTCCCGAAATACCTATCACTGTTTCAGTTGCGGAGTCCATGGCGATGCCATAGACTTCGTGATGCGCCTTGAAAACAAGAGCTATCCCGAAGCCATCGAGGAACTTGCCAAGATGTTCGGCGTGTTCCTCAAACATACGGAGCGCGAGCAGTCAGATGAGGAGCGCGAAGCCGCCAACAAGCGCGAGTCTATGCGAATCGTAACGGCCAAGGTACAGGAGTTTTTCGTTCAATCCCTGCAAGCCGACACTCCCGAGGCGACCACCGCCCGGCAATATGCCTATACCCGATGGGGCGAGCAATACTGCAAAGAGGTCGGCATAGGCTTCGCACCTCCCGACTGGGATGCGCTGCCTGAATATTGCCGGAAGAATACTTTGGACGAAAAACTTCTCCGAGAACTCGACCTGCTCCGTTACTCCGAAAAATTAAAGAAACTATATCCATTCTTCCGCGACCGCGTCACCATTCCCATAACAGACCGTTACGGAAAGGTAATAGCCTTTACCGCAAGGTATATCGGCAAAGACCCGGACGCTCCGAAGTATATCAATAACTCCGACTCAGCCCTTTTCAAAAAGGGTGAGACGGTGTTCGGACTCCGCAACGCCATACGGCAGGCTTCAAAAGCCGGCCGCTTTGTTATTGTCGAGGGGGCGCCCGACGTGCTGCGTATGCAGTCGGATGCCGTGGGGCTGACCGAAACGGTAGCCACCCTCGGCACTGCTTGGACTGAGGCACAGTTCAAGCAACTGCAACGCTACGCCACAAATCTCTGTTTTCTCCCCGATGCGGATCTCCCTAAACCGGGTGAGCCGCACGGGGCCGGAGTAAAGG
>ENA-OYZI01000722-OYZI01000722.1-human-gut-metagenome-genome-assembly--contig:-NODE-722-length-10118-cov-3.933618_pt1 | contig 10118 bp, 8 predicted proteins | sample MGYA00243288_ERZ653471 | MGnify/ENA primary metagenome ERZ653471 (study PRJEB26926, sample SAMN06164901) | human gut metagenome | biome: ENVO:00009003; feature: ENVO:2100002; material: ENVO:00002003... | reverse complement strand
CGTCGGCAGCGTCAGATGTGTATAAGAGACAGCCTATAATATATCCGCGTCCGGGATACGACATCGATCCCACCACCTTCCCTCCGGGAGTGACACTTGTCAACGCCCCGGTGGTGGATGTGTCAAGCACAATGATCCGTCAGGCTATTGCCGACGGGAAAAATATGAACCATTTTCTGCCCGCAGGGGTATATACATATATCAAATCCCATAATCTCTACGCATGAGCAGTTCTCTCACCCCCAATGCCCTTGCCTTCATAGGGCTTTGCAATGAATATTGCGCGGCCATTGAAAATGCACGCGAAAGCACCCGCAGCAACTTTGTGGCCTCCATGCTGCGGCTTCTGCCAAGGCTCTACATCTCCGCCACCGACCTCGTGGCTGCCAACCTCGCCACTGAGGAATGTTACATCGAATCATCGCTCGATGAGGAGTTTTACGAAGCCATGCGCCGCAACATGGAAAACCTCATGGGTCCCGACGACAGCTATCTCGAAGTGTTTGAGGACGACATGAAATACAGCGACACACCCATTGCCGCCAGCATCTCCGAAGGTCTCGCCGACCTGTTTCAGGTGTGCTATGAGTTTATCGAAACCGTGCGCGATGCGCCCGACTACCTCGTGGAAAACGCCCTTCAGGCTGTGGCCGACGATTTCGGCAGCTACTGGAGCCGCATCCTCTGCAACATTCTTCGCGCCCTCAACTATGTGCGCTACAACTCCACCGAACAAGACTTTTGAATATGAACCATACACAACCACTCGTTCAGGACCTGATGCAATTTCTTGATGCATCGCCAGTGAATTTCCTCGCCGTTGAAGAGATAACCCGCCGCCTTGACAAGGAAGGGTTCACACGCCTCCACAAGTCGCAGACTTGGAACGTGAAACCCGGTGGCCGATACTATCTTACCCAGAACGACAGCGCTGTGATAGCTTTCGTGGCCGGGACAACCCCTCAGGCCGGATACCACATCATAGCCGCCCACAGTGATTCGCCCGGGTTCCGCATCAAACCCCACCCCGAGATGAAATGCGAAAACGGAGTGGTGAAACTCAACACCGAAGTGTATGGCGGGCCTATCCTCTACACATGGTTCGACCGTCCGCTCTCCATTGCCGGGCGTGTGATTGTGCGCAGCAACGACCCTCTGCATCCCGACCATAAAATGATACGGATCCACCGTCCGTTGCTCACTATACCCCATCTTGCCATCCATTTCAATAGAGCCGTCAACGAGGGCAACCCTCTTAGCAAGCAGAAAGATATGCTGCCGGTGATAGCCGTGGTCAACAACGAACTTGAAGCCAACAATATGCTGCTGCGCCTCATAAGCGAAGAAACAGGAGTGGCTATGGACCAGATCATCGATTTCGACCTCAGCCTTTACGACACCACCCCGGCCGCATTGCTCGGACTCCACAACGAGTTCATCACATCAGGACGCCTTGATGACCTGAGCATGGTGCACGCTGCTCTATGTGCCCTGACATCCACCGCCCACACCCCCACTCAAGCTACCCGTGTGATGGCCATCTTCGACAATGAGGAGACCGGCAGCGGCACCAAGCAGGGGGCTGCATCGCCACTGCTCAAGGACACCCTGATGCGCATCAACCGATGCCTCGGGGGCACAGATGAATCCTATTTCATCGGTGTGGCCAACTCTTTTATGGTGTCTGCTGACAATGCCCACGCCTTGCATCCCAACTATGTGGAGAAGCAGGACCCTACCAACCATCCCGGCCTCGGACTTGGACCGGTGATAAAAATCAACGCCAACTGCAAGTATATGAGCGATGCCGACAGCGCGGCTGTTTTCGCCGAGATATGCCGCATGGACAATCTGCCTGTGCAATATTTCGTCAACCACAGCGATGTGGCCGGCGGCTCCACATTGGGCAACATCCTCACCTCGCAGATCGACCTGCGCGGCGTGGATATGGGTGCCGCTATATGGGCCATGCACTCGGTGCGCGAAACAGCCTCCGCTCAGGATCATCTATATATCACCCGCGCCTTCACTCAGTTTTTGTCGTTGTAAGCTTGGTCGGCACATCATTACTGTTCTTGTCTTGACCCATATAGAACAACGTGCTCACAATCCCCAGCGTAATGGCATTGAGTGCGGTCACAAGCCAATCCACATCGCCCAAATTTTCTGAATCAGTCCCAAGCGGCATTATCGAGAAGGTGTTATAACTCACCAGATTGCTGATACACAAGCCAAACACCACCGCAACCAAAAGGTTGAAGTGAGTTTTGTTGCGCGGTAATATAAAGTGAGCGCACATATATACAAGAAAGGAATCTACGGCCATGGATTCCAGATTGAAGAATATGTCAGCAATCCGGTTGACACTTTGCATCCACAGCTTCAAAAAAAGCTCCAGGGGGTCGATAAAATTGGCTATCAACAACACGATTGACGACACCGCGATAAAAGCTATCCACCGGCAAGTGTTCCAGAACCACTGCCGCTTGAACAGCAAAAGGGCCAACAACACACCCGCACAGAAAATCAACACAACCGACCGGTCAAGATAAACAGTTACCTCATTAAGCATCTCTTGATATATTTTGTGATTACGGATGCAAATATACTGAAAAAAGTCACATTGCAGCTAACTTACAGCCGCAATGTGACTTAATTATTTTTTCTACGACGAGGGATTACCTCTTGGCAACGCACCCTTTCACCGCCTTCCAGCAGAGCACTGCGAGCACAGCTCCGGCCAACGGGCCAACCACCATGATCCAGAAATCGCCCCACGCTGTCGGGTCAAACACCGCCGGGCCAAAGCTACGGGCCGGGTTCACCGAACAGTTGTCAACGGGAATACCGACGATATTTACAAGGCCGAGAGCCAAACCTATGGCCAGTCCGGCAAACTTGCCGAAACCTTTGTCGGCATCAGTGGCACCGAGAACCACCATCACGAAGAAGAAGGTCAAAAGCACTTCGGAGAACAATGCCATGCCCGATGTGGCGCCGCTCTGGAGCACATTGGTGGCCAGATAGCTGCCGCTCTGTGCAGTGGTACCTCCGAAATTGAACTCCGGAGCCATCATCACGAAGAAATAGAGAAACGCCGCACCCACAGTGGCTCCTATCAGCTGCGCCACAATGTAGCCAACGCACTCTTTTCCACTCATCCTTCCGGAAATGTACATGGCAAACGACACTGCCGGATTGACATGACACCCGGAAATGTTGCCGATGCAATAGCACAGACACACCAGCACGAGGCCGAAACAAAGACCGATACCCAATCCGCCTATCGACGGACCGGCAAGAACAGCACTACCACAGGCCAGCAGCACAAGAAACATTGTGCCGATTCCCTCTGCAAATAATTTTTTCATAAACAGTATGTTTTGGTTGTCAATAATCAGAAATCAAACTCCTCCATTGTCATGGTGGCAAGCTCCTGCAGCCGGGGCACAAGACGCTTGAAATGTGCCGAAGCCATGTGAGCCTCAAGATCGGCACGGGTGCGCCATGTTTCGCATATCATGAATATATTATCCTGGGTGAGCGAGCCGAAAATATCATAGGCCACACACCCTTTGTCGTGCAACGACAGCTCCACAAGTTCAGTGGCAGCATCCACAAGTGGCCGCCGGTTTTCACTTTTCTCTACCAGAAAAAAAACATTGAGTCGTATCATATCTTTAATGTTTGGATTATAATTCTATAATTGAAACAACCTCGTCTTCAACTAAGTTTTGGATTGTTGGGGATTTTGTGCTAATTTTGCTCCCATACGACAAATATCCATCAAAAATTATGGCAACAAAACCGTTCAAGTACCAGCCTATGTTTCCGATGTCGAAAGACACCACGGAATACTATCACCTCACCTCCGAATATGTGAAGGTGGAGAATTTCAATGGCAAAGAGATGCTCGTGATTGACCCTGAGGCACTCACAGTGCTCGCCCGCCAGGCCACACACGACAATGCCTTCATGCTCCGCCGCGAACACAACGCCATGGTGGCCAAAATACTGCACGACCCTGAAGCAAGCGAAAACGACAAGTTTGTGGCGCTCACCATGCTCCGCAACGCCGAAGTGGCAGCCAAAGGGCAGCTCCCCTTCTGCCAGGACACCGGCACTGCCATTGTCATCGGCAAGAAAGGCCAGAATGTTTACACCGGCGGTGGCGACGAGGAGCGCCTGAGCAAGGGGGTGTATCTCACCTACACCGAGGACAATCTCCGCTACTCGCAGAACGCTCCCCTCAATATGTACGACGAGGTCAACACCGGATGCAACCTCCCCGCGCAGATCGACCTCTACGCTGTGGATGGCGATGAATACCATTTCCTGTTCGTGGCAAAAGGCGGCGGCTCGGCCAACAAAACATACCTTTATCAGGAAACCAAGGCTCTCATCAACCCCAAAACCCTCGTGCCTTTCCTGGTGGAGAAGATGAAAACTCTCGGCACTGCCGCATGTCCTCCCTACCACATCGCTTTTGTGATTGGCGGCACTTCGGCTGAAATGAACCTTGCCACTGTCAAGAAAGCCTCTGTAAAATACTACGACAACCTTCCCACCGAAGGCAATGAACTCGGCCACGCTTTCCGCGATGTGGAGCTCGAGAAACAGCTTCTCGAAGAGGCGCACAAGATTGGCCTCGGAGCTCAGTTCGGCGGCAAATATTTCGCCCACGACATCCGTGTCATCCGTCTGCCCCGCCACGGTGCTTCATGCCCCGTGGGCCTCGGCGTGAGCTGCTCCGCCGACCGCAACGTGAAGGCCAAAATCAACCGCGACGGTATATGGATTGAAAAACTCGATGCCAACCCCGGCGAGCTCATTCCCGAGGAGATGCGCAACGACACCGAGGGCAATGCCGTGACCATCGACCTCAACCGCCCGATGCCTGAAGTGCTCGCCGAGCTGTCGAAATATCCCGTATCCACCCGCCTGAGCCTCAACGGCACCATCATCGTGGGTCGCGATATAGCCCACGCCAAGATCAAGGAGCGCCTGGATCGCGGCGAGCCTATGCCCCAGTATCTCAAGGACCACCCCATCTACTATGCCGGCCCGGCCAAAACTCCGCAGGGAATGGCGTCCGGCTCATTCGGTCCCACAACCGCAGGACGCATGGACCCCTACGTTGACCAGTTCCAGGCTGCCGGTGGCTCCATGATCATGATTGCCAAGGGCAACCGCAGCAAGCAGGTGACCGATGCCTGCCACAAGCACGGAGGTTTCTACCTCGGCTCTATCGGCGGTCCCGCTGCCGTTCTCGCCAAGAACAGCATCAAGAAAGTGGAACTTCTCGAATACCCCGAGCTCGGCATGGAAGCCATCTGGAAAATCGAAGTGGAGAACTTCCCCGCCTTCATCCTCGTGGACGACAAAGGCAACGACTTCTTCACCCAGATTGCCGAAAAATGCAAATCCTGCGGCCTCGCAAAGTAACTTTGTTCTAACATGACAATACTCCCGCAAGCGCACCCTCATCCGGTGCGCTTGCTTTTTTCCGGTGAGGTAGAGGGGTGATTTCACTCTTAATTAGTAACTTTGCACTCCATGAAGCATCTTTTGACACGATATGCAGCCACGTTTGTGGTGGGGATAGTGGTTTTCGCCGTGGGCAAGCTGCTTTTCCTGGTCATGAACCCCTCCATCTACGGAGATACCCCATTGATGGATATCCTCAGCGTGATGGTCCACGGATTCAGCATGGATTGCACGGTGGCCGCCTATGTTGCCGCCGTCCCGGCATTGGCCTGGTGTGTGGCTCTATGGACCGGCTCCAAAGGGGTGCTCGACACAGTGATGCGCATATATTTTGCTTTGATAGCCATACTGTTGGCACTCTGCATAGGGCTTGACGCCGCTCTCTACAGCTACTGGCAGTTCAAGCTCGATGTCACCCCCTTCTCATATTTTGCATCATCGCCATCATCGGCCATGGCCTCGGCAAAATGGTGGCAGACACTGCTCGGCATCGCGGGATGGATGGCTCTGTCGGCGGGGATTTATTTTGCCTACACCCTCGGCGTGCTCAAGCTGTGCGGCCCTATCGACAGGGTGCAGACCACAGGCCGCCGGATATGGTACACTTTCGCCGGACTGTTGCTCGCCGGTGCTCTGTTCGTGCCTATACGCGGTGGCGTTACTGTCAGTACCATGAACCTCAGCCGCGCATATTTCAGTGCCGATGCCAAGCTCAACCATGCCGCCATCAACCCCGCATTCTCGCTGCTCTACTCCGCCACCCACCAGAGCAACTTCGGCTCGATGTACCGTTTTTTCAGCGAGGAGGAGGCACAGAATCTCTTTGACAAGCTGCGCGATGACTATAGCGCGGTTCCCGACTCGCTGCGGCTGCTCAACTGCACCCGTCCGGATGTGCACATCATTCTGTTGGAAAGTTTCTCCTCCCACCTTCTCCCGTCGCTCGGCGGCGAGCCGGTGGCACTGGGGCTCGACAGCATCGCGGCTTCGGGACTTCTATGGACCAACTTCTATGCCAGCAGCTTCCGCACCGATCGCGGGATTCCGGCGGTGCTTTCCGGCTACCCCGGACAGCCCGGCACTTCGATAATGAAATATGTGTCCAAAACCGAGAATCTCCCCTCCATTCCACGCACCATGGTGGAGAAAGGCGGTTATGAGGCCACCTATTATTATGGCGGCGATGCCAATTTCACCAACCAGCTTGCCTACCTTATGGCCTCACGGTTCAACCGCGTGGTGAGCGACAAAGATTTCCCGGTGGCCCAGCGACTCAGCAAGTGGGGTGCGCACGACGAAGTGGTGTTTCAACGCGTGCTCAGCGAGCTGACTCCGTACAACCCCTCTGTACCCAAGCTCAGGGTGATTCAGACCTCCAGCTCCCATGAGCCTTTTGAAGTGCCCTACTCATCTCAAGGAAGGCTCACTGACAAGCGTGCCGAGGCTTTTGCCTACGCCGACAGTTGTGTCACCGGATATATCAATGCTCTCGCCGCCTCGCTGGAGTGGAGCAGCACCCTCGTCATACTGGTTCCCGACCACTATGGCGCATACCCCGACCTCAGCGACCCGGTGGAGCGCCACCGCATCCCGCTGGTGATGACCGGCGGTGCCCTTGCCATGCGCGGCACCCGGTCCACCATCGGCGACCAGACGGACATTGCCGCCACTCTGCTTGCCGCCCTCGGACTTGACCACAGTGATTTTCCGTTCAGCAGCAATCTTCTCAACCCCCGCTCCCCTCATTTCGCATTCTTTGCCGATCCAAGCTATATAGGGATGATTACCGACAGCAACACCCTTATCTACAACCTTGACACCAACTCCCCAACCACCGACTCCGGCACCGCTCCGGGGAGCAACGAACCGTTTGCCAAGGCTTTCCTCCAAACTTTGTTTAACGATCTGCAATCGCGCTAAACTTCTATTCCTATGCAAACACTCATCGACCTTGACACCAGCATTTTCATATATCTCAACGGACTCCACTGCCACTTTTTCGACACCTTCATGATGCTCTTTTCAGGCAAACTGATATGGGCGCCGATGTATGCCGCATTTCTGTGGATGCTCTGGCGGTGCATGAACTGGAAAGCAGCCCTCACCCTGACCCTGATGGCCGTGGTGCTGATAGCATTGGCCGACCAGACCTGCGCCTCTGTGATTCGGCCATATATTGAACGGATACGTCCGTCGCGCCTCGAAAATGAGCTGTCGGCCATGGTGCACGTGGTTAATGAATATCGTGGCGGACTGTATAGTTTCCCATCCTGCCATGCCGCCAACTCGTTTGCTTTCGCAGTGTTTGCCTCGCTGATTGTCAAGCATCGGGCATGGACATGGTTCATTCTTCTCTGGGCATTGGTCAACAGCTACTCCCGCATCTATCTCGGGGTGCATTTTCCCGGCGACCTTCTGGTGGGAGCCATTATTGGTTCACTTGTGGCTTTTATTATATATAAGGTGTCGCTGCTCATAGCGCGTCAGCTGTGCCACACCCGCCATCCGTTCGCCCCGGGCCGCAACACCGATTTGTGCATCGGCACGCTCTGCGTGAGTCCGGTGGCCGTGGTGATGATTGTCGGCTTCCTCACCGTTGCCGCCATGATTGCCGCATCCATCTGTCAGTGACACTTGCTCCGCTGTCAGTTGACTGTGACAGTTTGGCAGTCACCAAACCGCCTGATGGTTAATAAAATAATAATTTCTCAACTATTTTGGCATTATATTTGTTTTTAGTATATCCGAACGAGGAGCAGTTCTCGTTCCACCGCAAATGATTATTAATAACAAAATATATAACCTAAAAAAATCAAACTAATTATGGGAAAGATTATCGGTATTGACCTCGGCACCACCAACTCCTGCGTGGCTGTTCTTGAAGGTAACGATCCTGTTGTGATTCCTAATAGCGAAGGCCGTAACACCACTCCTTCGGTTGTGGCTTTTGTTGACGGTGGCGAACGTAAAGTTGGCGACCCTGCAAAGCGTCAGGCCATCACCAACCCAAAACGCACCATCTACTCCATAAAGCGCTTCATGGGCGAAACCTACGACCAGGTGAAGAGCGAAATCGACCGCGTACCCTACAAGGTGGTTCGCGCTGACAACAACACTCCCCGCGTGGACATTGATGGCCGTGAGTACACCCCGCAGGAAATCTCAGCCATGATTCTTCAGAAAATGAAGAAAACAGCCGAGGATTATCTCGGTCAGTCTGTGACTGAAGCTGTAATCACTGTACCTGCGTACTTCAACGACTCCCAGCGTCAGGCTACCAAAGAAGCCGGTGAAATCGCAGGCCTTACTGTGAAACGTATTGTCAACGAGCCTACTGCCGCAGCTCTTGCATACGGCCTTGACAAAACCAACAAAGACCAGAAGATTGCCGTATTCGACCTCGGTGGCGGTACATTCGATATCTCCATCCTTGAACTCGGCGATGGCGTGTTTGAAGTGAAATCCACCAACGGTGACACCCACCTCGGCGGTGATGACTTCGACCATGTGATTATCGACTGGCTCGCCGACGAATTCCAGAAAGAAGAAGGAGTTGACCTCCGTCAGGACCCCATGGCGCTCCAGCGTTTGAAAGAAGCTGCAGAAAAAGCAAAGATCGAGCTCTCGAGCACAACCAGCACTGAGATCAACCTCCCCTATATCATGCCCGTCAACGGTATTCCAAAGCACTTGGTCAAGACCCTGACACGCGCCAAATTCGAGCAGCTTGCCGACAAGCTCATCCAGGCCACCATCAAGCCTTGCGAACAGGCTCTGAAAGATGCCGGCCTCTCTGCCAAAGATATTGACGAAGTGATTCTCGTGGGCGGTTCCACCCGTATCCCCGCCATTCAGCAGATTGTGGAAAAATTCTTCGGCAAAGCTCCCTCCAAGGGCGTGAATCCCGATGAAGTAGTGGCCGTTGGTGCTGCCATCCAGGGTGGTGTGCTCTCCGGCGATGTCAAGGATGTGCTGCTGCTTGATGTTGTGCCCCTGTCAGTGGGTATTGAAACCCTCGGCGGTGTCATGACAAAGCTCATCGAAGCCAACACCACTATCCCTACCCGCAAGAGCGAAGTGTTCTCCACTGCTGCCGACAACCAGCCCTCTGTTGACATCCACGTGCTCCAGGGTGAGCGTCCTATGGCTGCCGATGACAAGACCCTCGGCAAATTCCACCTTGACGGCATAGCTCCCGCACCCCGTGGTATTCCGCAGATTGAAGTGACATTTGAAATCGATGCCAACGGTATCCTCAACGTGTCTGCCAAGGATAAAGACACCGGCAAAGAGCAGAGCATCCGCATTGAAGCCTCCAGCGGCCTCACTGATGCCGAAATCAAGCGTATGAAGGATGAAGCCGCAGCCAACGCTGAAGCTGACGCCAAGGAAAAAGAACGTGTGGACAAACTCAACCACGCCGACACCATGATTTTCCAGACCGAGAAACAGCTCAACGAACTCGGCGACAAGATTCCCGCCGACAAGAAGGCTCCCATCGAAACAGCCCTTGCCCGACTCAAAGAAGCTCACAAGGCTGCCGACATCGCAGGCATCGACGCCGCTATGAAGGAGATTGAGACTGCCTTCGGCGCAGCTCAGCAGGAAATCCTCAATGCCCAGGCACAGGC
>ENA-OYZI01000720-OYZI01000720.1-human-gut-metagenome-genome-assembly--contig:-NODE-720-length-10131-cov-3.762406_pt1 | contig 10131 bp, 7 predicted proteins | sample MGYA00243288_ERZ653471 | MGnify/ENA primary metagenome ERZ653471 (study PRJEB26926, sample SAMN06164901) | human gut metagenome | biome: ENVO:00009003; feature: ENVO:2100002; material: ENVO:00002003... | reverse complement strand
GAGATTCATGAGCGTCTCGTGGGCTCGGAGATGTGTATAAGAGACAGGTGGTGATGTAACTGTGTGTATGCGCATCGATATTGGGATTGACCCGCAGAGCTACGGGTGCAGAAACGCCAAGGGACTCAGCCAGTGATTCCAGCACATCAAGCTCAGCCGCCGACTCCACATTGAAGCAGCAGATTCCGGCGCGAAGAGCGAGCAATATCTCGTCATCGCGCTTTCCTACTCCGGCAAACACTATTTTTCCCGGAGCAAACCCTGCATTCAACGCAGCCTGAATCTCGCCGCCGCTCACAGCATCCACACCTAATCCCGCATCAAGAATATGCTTCAATATCAAAGGATTAGCATTGGCCTTAACGGCATAATGCACATAATATCCGGGGTAATCGCTCGCCCGCTTGAGTTCTGCCAAAGTGCGGTCAAGCAGCTTGGTGTCGTACAAATACACCGGAGTGCGCGACTGCTGCAGCAGCCGGATCGGAAATTCTTGTGTCATATCAGTCAGCATTGAACAGTCGCTCGCTCAACAGATTAAGAGCTCTCACTTTATCACTTTTGCGCACAAGCAGCGATATATTGTAATTGCTTCCGCCATAAGAAATCATGCGCACAGGCACCTCTCTCAAAGCGTTGACCACCTCGGCCTCAAAGCCACGGTTCTGCCATTCGAGATCACCCACCACACATATAATCACCATATCCTTGTCCACAGTGACAGTGCCGAATTTCTTCAGGTCGTCAACAATAGATTGGAGACATGAGGTGTTGTCAATCGTCACCGATACACCTACCTCAGAGGTGACAATCATGTCGATTGGTGTGCGGTAAGTTTCAAATATCTCAAACACCTTTCTCAAAAATCCGTAGGCCAGCAGCATACGGCCACTCTTGATTTTTATAGCGGTGATATTATCCTTGGCGGCCACAGCCTTGATGGAGTGCGTAGCTCCGGCATTATAAATCAATGTGCCTTTGGCATCGGGGTCCATAGTGTTGAGCAGACGCACCGGAATATTGTTGAGTTTGGCGGGAAGCACACATGTGGGGTGGAGAATCTTGGCTCCGAAATATGCAAGCTCGGCAGCTTCATCGAAATGAAGCTCCCCCACCGGACTTGTGTTCTGCACAAACCTCGGGTCGTTGTTATGCATACCATCGATATCGGTCCATATCTCAATCTCCTCGGCCTTGATGGCAGCACCGAGCAACGAAGCGGTGTAGTCGCTGCCGCCGCGCTGGAGATTATCAATCTCACCAAACACATTTTTGCATATAAACCCTTGGGTGATGATAATTTGCGCATCATCACAATCTTTCAGCAGCTGAATGAAATACTTACGGATATAATCGCTGTCAGGTTCGCCGTTTTTGTCGGTACGCATAAAATCGAGAGCCGACAGAAGCACCGAACTTACGCCCTGCTCCTTGAGATAGATATGCATCAGGGCAGTGCTCATCAGCTCGCCCTGCGCAAGAATCTCCTTCTCCTCGATTGAAGAGAACCCGGCACTCTCCACCTGCCGCACAAAGGCGATGCTTTTCATCACAGCCGCCAACGCTTCCTCGCGTGCCTGCTCAGTGGAGTACAGCTCATCAATTACATTCATATATTTGGTCTGCAAGGCATTGAGTGTTTCACCTGCACCCACGATATTTCCTTTGCGGAGATAGTCGGAAATCTCCACCAAGCAGTTGGTAGTCCCCGACATGGCACTAAGCACCACCACGTTGCGGCCACGCGAACATATCAATGCGGCCACATTCTTGATCCGCTGCGCGGAGCCGACAGAAGTGCCACCGAATTTCATTACTTTCATACCCTGTGAATATTAGAATGAGACGCTAATCTTCTGATAATTGTTTGTTTTCACAATGCACCACACGTGCCGGAAACATCTCCACGAACGACAGATTGTGAGTGGCCATGATCACCGAGGTGCCCGAGGCTGCTATCTCATGCAACCGGCGCACAATATGGCGGGCAGTGTCAGGATCAAGATTGCCTGTAGGTTCATCAGCCAACAGAAGTTTGGGATTGTTGAGCACAGCTCTGGCCATAACCACGCGCTGCTGCTCCCCTCCCGACAATTCATGTGGGAACTTATACCCTTTGTTAAGCATACCCACCTCCTTGAGCACCTGCTCGATACGACCTTCGATGTCGGCATTGTCAGTCCATCCGGTGGCATTGAGCACAAAGCGCAGATTGTCAACAACCGACCTGTCGGACAGCAAACGGAAATCCTGAAACACAACACCAACATCGCGTCGCAGATACGGAATATCCTTGCGGCGGATGCTGTTGAGGTCATAATCCAGCACACGGGCCTCGCCGGATGCTATGGGCACCTCGGCATACATCGATTGGAGCAGAGTGCTCTTGCCTGAGCCAACCCTTCCGGTGAGATACAGAAACTCACCTTTGGCAACCTTGAGATTGACCTTGCGCAGCGCTATCAGCTCCCTGCGGTGAAGAGCCACATGGCGATAATCCACAACTATGCTGTCAGTTTCCATACTCTCACATTATTACTTGATTAATAACCCATTTCGGCGAGGAATTTGATGCGTACCAGCCTTATTTCATCCTCGGTGTACTCATCGCCGAGCTCCTGATAGGCTGTAGAGAGATCGCCCTTTTCGCTCTCTTTGAAATGGTCGTAAATATCGTCCTGCTGGTCGCTGTCAAGAATCTCATCAACGTAATAGTTGATATCGATTTTGGTGCCGGCATTGAGGATGCCTTCTATATGCTCCAGGAGCTCGTCAAACTCAAGCCCCATGGAGTTGGCTATTTCGTCAAGCGGAATTTTGCGGTCAATAAGGTGTACAATGTTGATTTTCACCTTGCTCTTGTTGGGCACGGTGCGCACCTTCATATCCTCGGGACGCTCAATCTCGTTGTCCTCCACATGGCGTTTGATGACATTCACAAACTCCTGTCCGTAACGGCGTGCCTTGCCCATACCCACACCGGAAATATCGGCAAGCTCCGCGATTGTGATAGGATAGGTGGTGGCCATCGATTCCAGCGACGGATCCTGAAATATCACATACGGGGGGAGCGACATTTTCTTGGCCACCTTTTTACGGAGATCCTTGAGGATAGAGTAGAGCTCAGGATCGGCTGCACATCCGGCACCGCTTTTCACCACATCCACATCTTCCTCCTCACTGAACTCTGTATCTTCCACCACCTTGAACGACACCGGTTTCTTCAAGAACTCACGACCTTTGTCGGTCAGACGAAGCAGACCGAAATTCTCGATGTCGCGGCTTATATACCCGGCAAGCACACCTTGGCGGATCACAGCGTTGAGAAATTTAGCATCACTTTTCTCCTCGCTGCCGAAAATCTCCAGATCATTGTGGCGATAAGCCTTCACTTCATTGGAGTTAACACCGCGAAGCACATCTATAATATATTCTGCCTTGAACTTTTCCTTGAGTGTGGAAATTGTTTCCAACACTGCACATAATTCATCTTTAGCTTCCACTTTCTTTTTGGGGTTTAAACAGTTGTCACAATTGCCACACGACTCCTGGGTGTACACTTCACCAAAGTAATGGAGCAATGTTTTGCGACGACACATACTTGATTCGGCATATGAAGCTGTTTCAGCCAGCAATTGCCGTCCTATCTCCTGCTCTGCCACCGGTTTGTTTTGAATAAACTTTTCCATTTTCTGCAAATCCTTGGCAGCGTAGAAAGTAATGCACTGACCTTCGCCACCGTCGCGACCTGCACGGCCCGTTTCCTGATAATATCCCTCAAGCGATTTGGGCATATCATAATGAATCACAAACCTCACATCGGGCTTGTCGATACCCATGCCAAACGCTATGGTTGCCACTATCACATCCACCTTTTCATACAGAAACGCATCCTGATTGGCACTGCGAGTGGCGCTGTCCATGCCGGCATGATAGGCAAGAGCCTTGATATCGTTGACTCTCAGCAGTTCAGCCAGCTCCTCAACCTTCTTGCGGCTGAGGCAATAGATGATGCCTGACTTCCCTTCCATCCCTTTGATAAACTTGATGATCTCCTTGTCAATGGAAGATGTTTTGGGACGGATTTCGTAGTACAGGTTCTGTCTATTGAACGAGCTTTTGAACACTTTGGCATCCAGCATACCGAGATTTTTCTGAATGTCGTGCTGAACCTTGGGAGTGGCGGTGGCTGTGAGCGCAATCACCGGACGCGACCCTATTTCATTGATTATAGGACGGATGCGGCGGTATTCAGGTCTAAAATCGTGGCCCCATTCCGAAATACAGTGGGCTTCATCCACAGCATAGAATGAGATTTCCACATTTTTGAGAAAATCAATATACTCCTCCTTGGTCAACGATTCGGGAGCCACATAGAGCAGCTTGGTCTTGCCACTGAGAATATCGCTTTTCACCCGGTCCACCGCCGCCTTGTTGAGCGACGAGTTGAGGAAATGGGCCACACCGTCCTCCTCGCTGAAGTTGCGCATGGCATCCACCTGATTTTTCATCAGGGCGATCAGCGGCGATATGACAATGGCAGTGCCGGACATCATGAGCGACGGCAGTTGATAGCAAAGCGATTTACCACCGCCGGTGGGCATCAGCACAAAGGTGTCGTTCCCGTCGAGAAGGCTTTTTATAATAGCTTCCTGATTGCCTTTGAACGTGTCAAAGCCAAAGTGAAGTTTAAGCGCATCGGTGAGTTCGGTATGACTTGCCATATATCAGAAAAGGGATTATAGGAAATGAATAAACGGAGTAGGAGCGGGAATCAAATATCGAGAATGAAAATACTTGTTATAAATTATTGATTTCAAAATTAGCCTTACGCAATTTTTCAAGAGCGAAGTCAGGGGTCACAGTGAATTTCTTCACTTTTTGCGATGGGAGTTCATACATCGGGTCAATCATGATAGACTCGACAATGGATCTCAATCCACGCGCACCGAGCTTGTATTCAATGGCCTTGTCAACGATAAGGTCAAGAGTGGCCGGCTCGAATTCCAGAACCACGCCATCCATGGCAAACAGCTTCTGATACTGCTTGACAATAGCGTTTTTGGGCTCGGTGAGCACACGCCGCAACGCATCCCGGTCAAGAGGGTCGAGATGGGTGAGAATCGGGAGTCGGCCTATAATCTCGGGGATGAGACCGAACGACTTCAGGTCCTGCGGTGCAGCATACTGCAAAAAGTTGTCGCGGTTCACACCGGGGCGCACACTGTTGGTGTACCCCACCACATGCGAGTTCAATCGCTGGGCAATTTTGCGTTCTATGCCATCGAAAGCGCCTCCGCATATAAAGAGGATATTTTTGGTATCCACCGGAATCATGCGCTGCTCGGGATGCTTGCGGCCACCCTGCGGGGGCACATTGACAACAGACCCTTCAAGAAGCTTGAGCAACCCTTGCTGCACTCCCTCACCGCTCACATCGCGGGTGATGGACGGATTGTCGCCCTTGCGGGCAATCTTGTCGATTTCATCAATGAACACAATGCCGCGCTCGGCTTTTTCCACATCATAGTCGGCAGCCTGAAGCAGGCGTGTGAGCAGACTTTCAATATCCTCACCCACATATCCGGCCTGCGTGAGCACAGTGGCATCGACAATGGTGAAAGGCACATCAAGCAGCCGCGCTATGGTTTTGGCAAGCAATGTCTTGCCAGTACCGGTGGGACCCACCATGATGATGTTGCTCTTCTCTATATCCACATCATCATCATGCTTCTGGGCCAAACGCTTGTAGTGGTTGTAAACAGCCACCGAAAGATATTTTTTAGCCGATTCCTGCCCAATCACATAGGAGTCGAGAAACTCGCAGATTTCGGCAGGCTTCGGAATTTCGGAGAGTTTTGCACCTTGATGTCCGGGGGCGTCCTTGCGGTCGGGCGAGGATTGCCCGGTGAACTCCTTCACTGCCTCCTGAATATGGTTGACACAATCGGCGCAAATGTACACATTGGATATAGGGCTGGGCACCATGAGAGTGGACGCATCGGGATACGCCCCACAGAATGCACATCTCACATCCTGGTCATCTGTTTTCTTTTTTGCCATAGAAAAAAGTGAGAAATATTAGTGCTTGGCTTTGACGAGCACATCGTCAATCATACCATACTCCTTGGCTTCCTGAGCGGTCATCCAGTAGTCGCGGTCCGAGTCGCGCTCCACTTTGTCAAATGCCATGCCGCTATGGTCGGAGATGATGGTATAAAGTTCTTTCTTGAGTTTCTGAATTTCGCGGGCAGTAATTTCAATATCGGAGGCCTGACCCTGCGCACCTCCCATCGGCTGATGAATCATCACACGGGAATGGCGCAGCGCGAAACGCTTCCCTTTGGCACCGGCCACCAGAAGCACAGCAGCCATCGAGGCAGCCATGCCTGTGCATATTGTGGCCACATCGCTGGAAATATACTGCATGGTGTCGTAAATGCCGAGACCTGCATACACCGAGCCACCGGGAGAATTGATGTAGATGCTCACATCCTTGCCGGAATCGGTGGAGTCCAGATAAAGGAGCTGGGCCTGAATCACATTGGCGGTATAATCGTTGACCTCGGTGCCGAGGAAAATCACACGGTCCATCATCAATCGTGAAAACACATCCATCTGTGCCACATTGAGCTGTCGTTCCTCAATGATTGTAGGCGAAATATAGCTTGAGGTAATCTGTGACGAAATTGATGAAGCATACTGGTCTATGGCGAGACCATTCATTCCCAGATGCTTCACTGCATAGTTTCTGAAATCGCTGTTCATATAGTGATACAATTATTATTTTCTTAATTCAAAGTTACTAATAATTTTTCGTATTGCAAACAAATATTTTCCAAGAATAGATTGGTCAATACCATATTTCTCCCTCATTGGGGGTTAGTTCAAGCTCCACAGTGGCGCCGCCGGTAATCATATCATGGGTGATATAACTCTCATGATACGGCTCGCCATTGACTTTCACCGATTTGATATATGGCATTTTCCCTGATTCGGCTCCGGGGGCAAGAATGGTGAATACCTCACCGGAGTGCTGACGGATCTGGATTTTGTCAAACAGAGGTGTGACAAGCTCATACTGCCCGCTCACGGGGTCAAGCGGATAGAACCCCATGGCACCGAACATATACCATGCCGACATCTGACCGCAGTCATCGTTGCCGCAAATTCCCGCAGGAGTGGGATTGTACAGTTCCGTGAGGATCTGGCGGACCAAACGCTGTGCTTTCCAAGGTTGGCGGACCTTGTTGTACAGAAACGCCACATGATGGCTGGGCTCGTTGCCATGGGCGTACTGCCCTATCATGCCGGTGGAGAATATCGGCAGCCCGTCTTTATCGGGCGAGCTGTAGGTGAACATGCTGTCAAGTCGCGCAATAAATTTCTCGCGCCCGCCAATAAGGTTGACCAAACCGTCCACATCATGCTGCACCGACCAGAAATATTGCCATCCGTTGCTCTCACATATATATGTGGTGTAGTCGTCGGGTGAAAACCCCGGAAGCCATTTTCCCTTGCTGTCGCGGGGCTGCATCCATGTGGAAGATGGATTGTACACATTCTTATAGTTGAGCGAACGGTTGCGATACTCCCGGGCCAGGTCATCACGGCCCACAAACTCTGCGAGCTTGGCTATACAATAGTCATCGTAGGCATACTCAAGCGTGCGCGACAACGACCAGTTATCCTGACAATAGGGGTCGTCCACATCGTATGGCACATACCCCATGCCCTTGTAAAGCCCTATTCCACGGTAGTCATCGATGTTGGATGTGGCCACACACGCTTCCAATGCCTCGTTGGGATCGAGTACGGAAATCTCCTTCAACACAGCGTCAACAATCACCGGCACGGAATGGTAGCCGATCATCATGTCCGTTTCCCCTCCCCACATATTCCACACCGGCAGCCGTCCGCCCTGGTGGTAGAACTCCACGAGCGACAAAGCCATGTCGCCGTTTCTGCGTGGACTGATGATGGAGAGCAGAGGATGGAGAGCCCTGTAGGTGTCCCACAACGAGAAAGTGGAATAGTTGGTGTTGACGCCTCCGGTATGCACTTTTTTGTCCGGTCCGAGATATTGGCCGTCCGCATCACAGAATATCGTGGGGCATATCAGCGAATGGTACATGGCTGTGTAGAACATTTTCAGCTTATCGGCATCACGGGTCTGCACCCGCACCATGGAAAGCTCCCTGTTCCACATTCCCTTGACCGACTTGAGGTAGCCGTCGAAATCATCCTTGGGCACCTCGACAGCCAGATTCTTATACGCACCATCCTCGCTCACGCCCGACAGCGCGGTGGAGACTGTGATCTGCTTGTCGGGGTGGGCGGTAAAATAGCACCACGCCACACCCTCGGGTAGAATACGCACGGAATCGGGGGCCTCGGAAAAACGGGTGTGGAAATATACCCGTTGGTCACGGGCCCAGCCGGTTGAGAATCGGTATCCGGCAAGTTCATTCGGTTTTGGACGACGGATGCTGGCCGATGTCACCGAATCCCAGTTCATTGCTTTGGCCAGATTGAGAATCACAGCCGCGGGTCCGGAGCGATGGAAAGTGTAGCGTTGTATTCCAGCTCTTGACACAGCGGTCAGCTCCACATCTATATCATAGTCACTGAGATTCACCCGATAATATCCCGCGGACGCCTCCTCGGAATCGTGGCTGAACCGCGAATGGATGCCCAGCGGAGGTGCGGCGGTGCGCACAGGAAGCATCACCGGCATGAACGACACATCATACATATCCCCTGCCCCCACGCCCGACAGATGGGTGTGACTGAAGCCGGCGATAGTGCTGTCAGGATAATAATAACCGGATATGCGGTCCCACCCGGGCAATCCGTTGTCGGGACTGAGCTGCACCATGCCGCGTGGCGCCTGGGCCCCGGGATAAGTGTTGCCGGTGAAATCAGTGCCAATCATGGGGTCAACCATATCGGCAGGTTCGAATATGCCGTCACCGCTGTAGGAGCACGACAGCAGCAATGTAGAAAGAGCTAAAAACGGGAGCGTCTTAATCATAATCGGGTTTTTCACAAATTTACATATTATCATCCACATACGCAACAATGAAATGCGGCAACCGACTTATCGCCGATTGCCGCACACAGTATTTGGCTACTGTCTATTACAGTTTTTGAGCTATCTCCTTGAATTCATCGAGGCTGACGGTGCTTTCTTCCAAAGTCACAGCCTGCTTGAGAGCGGTATAGAACTTCACATCGCCCACCTGCTCGATCAGACGACCGCGATAGTTCTTATCATCGAGGATATTCTTGGCAAAGTTGGTGATGGTCTCATCGTCCATGTTGGTCATGCCGTATTGAGCGAACTGACGGGCGGCGAGCACCTTGGCCTGTGCCATAAGGTCGGCCTCCTCAATCTTCACACCCAGAAGCCCGGCAATGCGCTCCTTGATGAGCTGCCATTTGAGGTCGGACTCCATTTTGGAATACTCTTCATCGATATTCTCCTCATTGAGCGACTCGTTGCGGCTGATGAGCCAGCGCTTGAGCACTGCGGCGGGGAGTTCCATGTCGCCATACTTGTCAAGGAAATATTTGCGGGCGCTGAACGAGAACACCATATCGCTGTTGCCGCTGAGCTCAGTGGCAATCATATCCTTGAGGGCAGCTTTGTACTCTTCGGCATTGTGCACGCGATCCTTACCAAACACGTTGGTGAAGAATTCCTCACCATCCTCGGCGGGACGCACCACAATGATTTCGCTGATGGTCATCTCAAAATCGCCCTGCACTTCTGCGGTACGGTTCTTGTCGATATTAAGCATTGAAGCAAGCTCAACCTCATTGTTGCCGCAAGCCTTGCGGGGATTGAACACCACCTTGTCGCCCACTTTCTTGCCGGCAAACTTGGCAGCCTCATCCTTGTCCACAAAATACATGGGAGCGAGAATACCGCTAATCACCTGGATGGCGTCGTCACCTTCCTTCACTGTGCCGTCCTCATTGAGCTGCATGATGGCACCTTTGACCAGAGCATCGGGTTCCACCTCTTCACCGGGCACCTGTGCACCGAACCGCTTGCGGAAAGCAGCGTCCTGCTCGGAAATCATAGCATCGCTCACCTCTATATCTGTCTCTTATACACATCTCCGA
>ENA-OYZI01000709-OYZI01000709.1-human-gut-metagenome-genome-assembly--contig:-NODE-709-length-10208-cov-10.927903_pt1 | contig 10208 bp, 16 predicted proteins | sample MGYA00243288_ERZ653471 | MGnify/ENA primary metagenome ERZ653471 (study PRJEB26926, sample SAMN06164901) | human gut metagenome | biome: ENVO:00009003; feature: ENVO:2100002; material: ENVO:00002003... | reverse complement strand
TATCTTATCGTCGCATGAACTGAATGCCAGCGCCGAAACCAGCACACCTATACATATATATAATGCGTTTCTCATTTTTAAGTCTCCTTTCTTTTTTCGTTAGTTGATAATGACACGAAGCCCCAATCCTATCTGTGTATGGAAATTCCCCGCATCCGTCCCGAACAATGCCCTCTCCTTGACTTGCAGCAGGAAGACGATCCGGTCTGTCAGATAGACATCGAAAGCCGCCGTCAGACCACCCCCATAAATAAAGCTGTCCCCGTTGGTGGCTGTCGCTCCGTCATGAAGCAGGGAAGTTCCCCAGTTGACCGTCTCGAAACCGCCCAGAGCGGAAAGTCCGACACGGAGACAGACGTTCCGTCCCTTGTCCGCCAATACGGGAATAAAATAGCCGAGTTCCCCGGTGAACTGCGCTTTCGGTATCGCCTTGCCCTCATAGGTGTACTCCTTTATCTGATAGTCCAGACCGTACAGCCAATGGGTACGGTTGCGGTTGGTACGGGTAAGGGCCAGCGAGGTGAAGTAATGGCGTTCGCCGCCGCTCTTCCATGAAAGGAAATGGTTCACTCCACCGGTGGTGAACTGTATGCCGGTCTGCCCCGACAGGTCACGCTGCGCATATGCCTTGTCCGCCCCGAAGAGCAACATTACGGCAACTGTCAATATGAATAGTATTCTTTGCATATACGTTATATTATATAGGGGTTACTATTTCAGATGCAGTTCACTGACGGGCTTTGCCGCCACAAGGTCGGTGTTCTCTATACGGAACGACTGGTGCCGTGCACCGCCCTTCTCATAGATTTCCACTACCAGCAGCTTGTCGTCCGGCAGTGTCAGCTTGGGCAGTACGAACACATTGCGCACCGTGGCTTTTCCGTCCACCGTCGTCAGGCGGTTATACGTCCTTACCGGCTCGATGAAGTTCTCCTGCATGGCGGTACGTCTGGCCACTTTCTTGTCGATGATTTTGAAACGGATATAGTCGATGTCAAACGATATGTCCGACCTGTTGCGTACGGATGTATGCAGGTACAGCAGGTCGTTGTTGATATAAATCCCCTTGAGCAGTGTCTGTATGCCGTACTTCTTGCAGCCGATGTGCCTGATGTCCCTTTTGTTCTTCTTGTACAGCGTGTACATGATGCGGTTCACCACCAGCGGTGTCTCCCCACCGAGTTCCTTCAGCTTCACGAACATGCGGTCACCGGCAATGCCGCCTTCGGGATTGTCCCGGAGCCAGTCTTCCATCTCGATGGAGAGCTGTGCCGGTTCGTCCTTGTAAACCACATTGAATGAATAGAAACAGCCGTCGGCAGTGATGACGGAGAAGTTGGTTTCCCCCTCAAAGCCTTTTACCGCCGCCTTGATGCGTACCACGTTTTCCGCTCCCGTCGCCTTGTCCGCTATGATGTCGAACGAACCCAAATCCACATATTTCACTTCGGAAGGGAAAAGGATATGCACGGTTTTCTGGAAAGTCACCTCAATCCGGTGCGGTGCGATAATCTGATTGGTGGGAAATATCTTTGTTTCCACCGTCTCCTGTGCTTTTGCCCCCAGCAGGGAGAAAAGCATGACTATTGATAAAACAATTCTTGTCTTCATAATCTGATTACTGTTTTTGGGATATTAATAAAAGTTGGTAATTCGCCTTCACGGACACTTTCACTTCACGCATCTTTGTGGCGAGGTATTGCGAACCGCCGCCGAGCACACCCCTTGTCACGTCCATGACGAGTTGTTGCGAGGCGCTGCGTGCGAACGAGATACTTGTCCCGAAACTGCCGCCTATATTGGCTGCGGCTTCCTTCATGGCGGTACGCTCCGCGGTGTTGGGGACGAAAAGCCCGGCCTGCCCGTCCATGTCGTATGCCGCCAGTTCCACCGGCAGGATATTGCCGCCGCTCTCTATCGAGCTCACACAGACTTCCATCCGTTGCCCCCCGATGCGTACCGTTCCAAAAAGCGGGGTGCCGGCAGGCACAAGCACATTGCCCACTTGCAGAGGTTCCAGCAATCTGAACTTCAGCCATGAGCCGGTACTCACCGTCTGGTCCTCGGCAACGCAGGCACGTATCGTATTGGCCCCGGCAAGCAGCCCGCCGCCTACCGCTGTGGCAAAACCGTAATTTCGTGGGATTGAATCCGGCAGCGGAGGCGGGGCCAGGGAGGATACCACATTCTCTGCGGCACGTCCGGCTGCTATCGCGGCAGGATTGCCGGCATGTCCCCCCGAAGGCTGTATGCTCTTCACCTGACCGCCCGCCTGACCGGGGAAATAGCGTGCCGCCATCTCATACGACTTCTCCATCAGTTCCAGCGGGTCCTGTGATTTCCGTTCACGTTCCAGCCTCTCGTTAAGTTCTTTCACCCGCCGTTCCAGTTCGGCCACTTTCGGACTCTCCTCCGGCTCCTGATAGAACGAGGTGATCTGTCTTGAAATCTGCCGCTGCCGTTCCCTGGACTCCCGTATGGCATCCGATTTCGGTGCTTCCGGTTTTACTTTCGAAGTGTCCGGCGCCAGACAGTCACCCGCCACGTCCTGCAAGGTCCTCACTTTCTCCCGCCTGCGCTTCTTCATCTCTTCCAGTTCGTAGGCTTTCTGCTTGTCGGCCATCGTTTCGGGTGCGATGGCATCGGGTATGGTAGTGTTGATGCCTGCCGCCCCTTCCACCGTTTCCGCCGCATCCGGTTTGAAAAGAAACCAGATGAATCCGGCACACAGCAGGGAGAGGAATGTCACCACTCCATAAAATTTCAATTTTCCGGCGGTCTTGCCGTTTAACTTTTTCTCCTTTGGGGATACCGGCTCCGCTTTCAGCGTCTCCTTCTCCCTTACCTTTTCTTCTTTCTTATCGGATTGTGTCATTGGATACATTGTTTTTTAATGGTTGGATACTGTCCGTTTGGGGAAGCGCAATCCTTTGGAGATGCTGTACCTCAATCGGAAATTTGTCTGTCCCGCAGAAACCGCCCACGATGTAGGCAAGGTCGATGGCGGCGAAGAGACCGAGCAGGTAAAGGATGATAACCCTTTGCTGCCTGTAACTCAACCGCTGCCAGCGTCTGCGGAGTTTTGCTATATGGTGGTCTTTCCCCGTTCTGAACGACTGGAAGACCTTTTTCAGCCCGTTATCTTTCATACTGCCCGATGTCCCTGTTTTCGATGATTGTAAAGCCTTCTATCAGGAAGCCCTGCGGATTGTTGTCGCTCCGGGTCACATTTCTCAGGCGGCAGGTGGTGACAAGCGACCTTTCGGTAACGCTGCTCGAACGGATGATGTGCTGCCGGCTATAGGTCTTCATCTCGTATGGATAACTGTTGAAGTTCCCCTGTATGCTGTCCACCGTCAGCGTCTGCGAGATGTTTCCCGCTATCATCCGGTTGAAGTAGCCTTTCTCCTGCAAGTTCCGGTAATAGCCAATGGCGCTTTCATCCGAGAGGTAAAGGGCACGCTGCACATTGCTTTCAATGGCGCTTTTGTCGGGGGACAAGGTAAAGAACAGTTCGTGAAAACGCCTGATATGCTCCCTCGCCTCTACCGGGCGGTTCTGCTGCGCATCCTGCGAGAGGGCCAGCATCAGCGATTTCCCACTGTCCAGTACATAGATTTTCTGTCGCTGCGCTTCCGCAAAGTCGTATGCCTTTCAGGTGGCGAAAACCGTTACCAGTGCGCAAACTCCCAGGAATACCATTCCGAACAGCCGCAGCTGCCGGAACGATGTCTCGATGTTTTTTAATGATTTGAATTCCATGTCTTTTTCTGTTTTTTTAATGTGATACGTTTAAAACATTTTCTTGATGCGTCCGGCTACCGATCCACCAACCGCACCGCCGACTGCCGCCGCACCGTTCCCGGCCATCTTCCCGGCACCGTTGGCCTTCTGCCCGTAAGCTCCCGCACCGCCGGCCTGTATAATCCACGAGGACACTGTGGGCACGCAGAAGTAACCGATGATACCTATAATCATGAAGATACAATATACGCTGTTCGATGCGTCCGGTATGAATGTCGGGTCCTGCATCTGCTGGATGTCCTGCTGCAACATCAGGATCTGTATGCGCGAGAGGATAGCCCCGAACAGGTCACCCACCGGTAGCCATAAGTAAATACAGATATAGCGTGACAGCCATGTGGTGAGCGTACTCTGGAATCCGTCATAGACGGCCAACGCAAAAGAGATAGGTCCTAAAATCGACAATACAATCAGGAAGAAAGTCCTTAGCGTGTCTATCAGCAGCGATGCGGCCTGAAAGAACAGTTCCAGCAGTTCCCGGAACCATTGCCGCACTTTCTCTCCCATGTCATACACCGCCTTCTGCCCGTACATGTTTATCATCGTGTCCATATCCCCCAGCGACCAGCCCAGCTCGTCTATCTTCTTGTCAAACTCCTCGTCGCTTACCAGAAAGGCTTTTGCCGGGTCACGCAACATCGCCTCACGTTCCAGTTCGTCCTTCTCTTCCTGATACTTCTTCATGTCGAAGGTCTGCTGTTCGACCAGTGAAGAAGTCGCACTGCACACGGGGGAAAGAATCCCATTGATGGTTCCCAGCACAAGAGTGGGAAAGAACATGATGCAAAGTCCCAGCACGAAGGGCCTGAAAAGCGGGAACACGTCAATCTCCTCCGCTCTTGCAAGGGACTGCCAGACCCGGTACGCCACATAGAACAGGGCACCGATACCGGCCACTCCCTTCGCCACGCTTGCCATGTCCTCGCACAGCGGCATCATCTCATCGTAAAGCGAACGCAACAGCTCATGCAGGTTCGTCCAGTCTATTGATAGTAATACCATAGTCAATCTGTCTTTTAGGATGAATGATTACCAGTAACGCTGTTCGTGTGTGCCGTACAAGGCGAGTACCCTTTGGGAGTCCCCCTTCTTCTTGCTGCGCAGGTACGATATTCCGATATTCTTGCGGGTATAATACCAGGTGAGGTTCTTGTATTCCAGCACTTCGCCGTATATCCGGTTGATGATGTCCAGCCGTTCCTTGTCGGTCATAGAGAGTCCGGTGGCCGTAGTCACTTCCTTCAGGTCCAGCAACAGGTTGCTGCTTTCTTCGAGCATCCGGTTATACCCGAAAGCGATGGCCGAGAGTTCCTCCACGGTGAAGTTCGGATCGCCCATCATCGTATTGAAGTTGGTCACGTAAATATCGCTGATGTCCCCTACAAGCAGGATGGTCTGCTGCACCTTCCGGGCGCCTTTCACAAGGTCATGCACCGATTTCAGTGCGTCGTAGTAGGCTTTTCCCTGCTCATAAATCTTTATAGTCTCCTGAAAGTTACTCCACATGTTCTGTGCCGTTGTGGAAGTCTGCACGATTTCATTGGCCGAGTTCACGATGCTTTGGGCAAGGTTTGTGGGGTCTATTACCGCCCATTGCGCCTTGCTTGTCACCGAAAGGGACAACAGTGCCATAAACAGAATTATCATTCTTTTCTTCATGCGTCTATCTCCTTTCTTTGGTGAGTAAATGCCGGCTGTCGTCATCACGGGCAAACAGTCCGTAACTACCGAACAGCAATACCTCGCTACCGCTGAAATACCCGATGCATCCGGCATCCTTGTTGCCGTGAAGGAAAAGGTCATCGCCCTTCCTAAGAGGAATATTGATTTCCGTATAACCCCTTTCTCCGATAAACAGCGTGGCCTTGTACCCCTTGAAGCCGTCCGTCACACGGTTGGACTTACGGACAGTCAGTGACGAGCCGCCTTCCTTGTTCATTCAGTGACCGCAGATACGGTCATGTTCCAGTTCCTTCTTCATCTCCCCAATCAGGTTCAACAGATCCAGATTGGTCAGGGTCGCATCTCCGAGCGCTTCCCTGCATTGGTTTAATAAATCTTTTTTGCTCATTGTCATCTATGTTTAAAATGGTTACTTCTTTTCCTGCCGCTTACGTTCGGCAAGTTGTCTGATGGCCAGCTCCATGTTTCCGCCCAGTTTTTCGGCAAGGCGTGTAAGTTCCAGTTTTTCAGTCTCTTCAGTGGTGTAGCACAAATATTCTTCAACCGAAACCTCTGTCGCATATACCGCGCTCTGCGTACCGCCCAACCCTATCCAGACCTCTTTATACAGCCGGTTCGCGGCATTGGCAAGGTTGATCGAGAGTATCTGGCTGCGTTCCTTGTCCGTCAGGCCGAGCAGGTTCTGTATCTGGTCGAATTTATTCTGATACTTCCGCTGGTCGAGCAATATTTTGCAATCGCTGTTGTTGATAATCGTCTCTTTCACAACGGGTGAAGAGATAATGTCATCCACTTCCTGCGTCACCACAACCGCCTCTCCATAGAACTTTCTGACCGTCTTAAAGAGATATTTTATATAAGATGCCATACCTTCCTTGGCGATAGCCTTTCATGCTTCTTCGATTAATATCATCTTGCGGATACCCTGCAAACGGCGCATCTTGTTGATGAACGTCTCCATGATGATAATCGTGACAACCGGAAAAAGGATTGGATTGTCCTTCACGACATCCAGCTCGAATACGATAAACCGCTTGTTAAGCAAGTCCAGTTCCTTGTCCGAGTTCAGCAGATAGCCGTACTCGCCGTTCTTGTAATAGGGTTCCAGCACGTTCAGAAAACCGTCCACGTCAAAATCCTTCTCCCGCACGTTCTTGTCGGCCAGCACCTTGCGGTAGTCCTTCCTTACAAAATCGTAGAACGAGTTGAAGTTGGGCTTTATCCTGCGGTTCTTTTTTATCTTCTCGATATAAAGACTGACGGCATTCGAGAGTGCCACCTCTTCCGAGCGGCGGGGCGGTTCGTCCTCCCTCTTCCAAAGAGTGAGTATCAGGGTCTTGATACTGTCCCGCTTTTCAATGTCATACTGGTAATCCTCTGTGAAAAACGGATTGAATGAGATCGGGTCATCTTCCCGGTATGTAAAATAAATCCCGTCGTCTCCGCCGGTCTTCTGGTGTATCAGGTCACAGAGTCCCTTGTACGAGTTTCCGGTGTCCACCAGCAGGATATGACTTCCCTGTTCCCAGTATTGTCTGACAAGATGATTGGTAAAGAAACTCTTTCCGCTTCCGCTTGGACCGAGTATGAACTTGTTTCTATTAGTCACCACCCCTTTCTTCATGGGCAGGTCCGAGATGTCCAGAAAGACCGGCTTGCCCGTCAGCCTGTCCACCATGCGGATGCCGAAGGGGGACAGCGAGTTCCGGTAACATGTCTCGGCTGTGAAGAAGCAGAGCGCCTGCCCGGTAAACGTGTAGAACGTCTCTTCAGAGGGGAAGTCCGCCTCGTTTCCCGGTATGCCCGCCCAATAGAGGGCCGGAAGGTCGGTCGTGTTATGACGGGGGGTACATTCCATCAAGGCCAGCGCACTTCCCACGTCATTCTTCACTTTTCGGAGTTCATCGCCGTTTTCCGCCCATGCGATGATGTTGCAATGGCAGCGAACGGACTGCAACCCGTTGGTATGCGCCTCGTTCAGGTATTCGTCCAGCCACTCCTTGTTTATCTGGTTGCTGCGGCTGTAACGGGAAAGCGACTGCATGTTCTTGGCCATCTTCTCAAAACGGGAAAGGTTCTCGCTGCTGTCGTCTATGAATATCCACTGGTTGTAGATATGGTCACAGGAGAGCATCACGCCCACGGGGGCGGCATAGCTCAGGCGGCAGTCCGAGCGGTCGGTCGAGAGGCGTTCATACCGCCCGTCCGTCCTGACCCTTCCCGGAAGGTCGTCAAGGTCGGAAAGGGTATGCAGGCAGAGCCGCTTGTCACCGATACGCATCCCGTCCGGGTTCAGCTGCATGTCCTGCAACATGGTGGTTCCGTCTGCCGACAGCGTGAGATACCGCTCGATAATGCCCGGTTCGCTTTCCGTTCCCGTAATCTCTTCCGTGGTGAGGCGTTCCAGCCTTGCCAGCCCGCTGTCATTGACGATGCTTTCAAACTGTCCCACGGCTTCCATGAAACGCTCCACCGTTTCCTTGTCCCTGATTTCCTTCGGCACCAGAAAACCACGGCAGAGCGTGTTCCAGTTGCTTTGCTGCCGGGAGCGTTCCCTGGTGGTCTTGGTAAGGAACAGATAGCAGGTGTGGTGCAGGTAGGGCCTTTCGTTGAAATGCCGCTCGAAACTGCGGGAGAGGAAGCTCAGTTCGTCCCTGCGGATGTCCGGCTCGTATTTCTCCGTGATGAAAATATCCTGCTTGTGGACGATTGAAAAGTTCGGCAATACCTTGATCGCCTTCGCTCATGTGGCGTGCATCGCCTCATAGTCTGCGGATGATACCGAAAACACTTCCGGCAGTGTGACCCGGAAAGCGGCCGTGATGTTGGCGTCCTTGCTGACGATGCAGCCGTGCTCCACCGCCATGACGGGGAACTTGCTTTCCAGTGTGGATGCTTTTAATATACTTCTCATATGATTTACGATTGTTGTTCTTTAATCAGACGTGTGATACGTTTGCGTGAGAGGATTCTCCGGGGGTGCTGCCGGGCCGCGAACAGTTTCATCAGCCCGTGGCTGCCGTATTTGCGGTTCAGCGTGAAGGTCAGCCATACCAGCACGGTAGCTGCCGAAACCCCGAAACCGATACAGATCCACTGGTCAGCGCCTGCCATATACATGATGACGAACACCACGAATACGGCAAGCAGGCCGGCAGCGAAAATAAACAGGTATTGCGCCCGGAGTCCCTTGAACTCCACCTCACGGCCCACACCCTTATTTATTTCAAAATCAGCCATAAGTTGCCGGTGTTTTTAGAGGAAGAACGACCTCAGGATGGTAGCCGCGACTATCAGGAAGATGCAGGCTCCGAACCACGAGCTTGCTGTTTTCGAGGTGTCGGGGTCGCCCGAACTGAACTTCTGGTAGACCTTGATCCCTCCCACGAGTCCGATAACGGCCCCCACCGCATACGCCAGCTTTGTGCCGGGGTCAAAATATCCGCTCACGAGCTGTGTCGCCTCGGTAATACCGGCCTGCCCGTTTCCTTGCGCCATTGCCGCGCTTGCCGCCGCAACAGCGGCCAGCATCATAATCAATCTTTTCTTTTTCATTAATTCCGTGATTTTTAAGTGAATGAAAAGCCACGGACCGCCCCCTTTCACTATCCCCACAAGGCAGCCCGCAGCCGCTTTATGGTTTACTGGTTCAGGGGGTAAGTTCCGGCCGGAAATCAGCCGGAGTCATAATATGCCATTCGCATCGTCAGTTGTTTTAGTGGTGAAACACGGGTGTTAATTCTCTCTTGAAAAGGGGATGCGCATCATCCCGAATCGTAATAGCCTTTTGTCCTCATTGTCTTTACTGTTTTATTTCAAATATTCCCCGCACTTGAAACCTTTGCGGGGTGTATAGTCCTCAAAGGAAGAGGACTTGAACAGCCACATCCGGTTTGCCCACCGTGCAAGGTCACGCTCATACCGGGTAGGCGTCCGCCTGTTCTCATAATCCCGGAAAGGAATGACAAAGGGGGTAATCCCCAGTTTCCTGAGCACGTTCAGCCGGAAAAGGTCCTGCTCTATGGTGGAATTGAATCCTACCAGCACATAGCAGGTGATCTTGTAAGGCTTCACATGCCTGACTATCTCTTTCAGACGGTCTGTCAGGTCCAGTGCGGGCAAGTCCCAGGCGATGTGGATGTTCTGTTTCATCCTCAGCCTGTTCAGATGCCAGGCCTGTTCCTCATCCATAATCCTGACGTCCACACCGTGCAGTTTCACGGGCTGGCGGGTTTTCAGCAGATACTCCACCGCCGACCTTCACTGCGGATTGGCAAAGAAGTTGTTGTCCAGTACCTCAATCCATTTTCCTTCGGGATTCAGTTCCACCGGCTCCACCGCCCGGATATACCCTTCTTTCTCGCGGACGAGGCAGAAAGGGCATTTACGGATGCAGCCCCTTGAAAAGAACTGGAGGGAGAAGGGATACTCGGGGTAAAGGGAGTAATCCATCATCCGGCTGTGTTCCACCGTTTCGGGAAGCCTGCCGGCAATGTCATATCCGGTTCCGCCCCTGACTACCTCTCCGGCATCCAGCCGGCTGTAATCATAATCGGGTGTAAAGGTGAACACCCTGCTTGCCAGCACCTTGTCATACCGCCGTGCCGGTTCCGCCCATTCCACCCGGTGCCCTTTCCCCTTGTAATAAGCCGAAAGGCGCATCAGCGCAAAATTGGGGAAGTTATGTCCGTCCACATCTACCAGTCCTATATTCATACGGA
>ENA-OYZI01000682-OYZI01000682.1-human-gut-metagenome-genome-assembly--contig:-NODE-682-length-10368-cov-4.068651_pt1 | contig 10368 bp, 4 predicted proteins | sample MGYA00243288_ERZ653471 | MGnify/ENA primary metagenome ERZ653471 (study PRJEB26926, sample SAMN06164901) | human gut metagenome | biome: ENVO:00009003; feature: ENVO:2100002; material: ENVO:00002003... | reverse complement strand
AAGCATATCCTTTTCACATTACTGTTTATTGCTTCAACCCTCACCGCTGCGTATGCGCAAGGCAACGGCAAAAAAACCAACCTCAACCAATGGATGGACGATATGCGACAGGTGAAGGTGGAATTTGTGGCCAAAGAACTCAACCTCACGCCACAGCAAAAAGAAAAATTCGCCCCTATCTACAATGCTCTCAACAAGGAGCTTGGCAAACTGATGCGTGAAACACGTGCCCTTGAACGCTCCGTGCGCGACAAAGGCTCCGCTGCCACCGACCTTGAATATGAGAAAGCCACAGAGGCTATGTTTGAGGCCAAAGGCAAAGAAGCCGCCATCGAAAAAAAATATTACCCCCAGCTCAAATCCGTGCTCACCAAGCAGCAGATGTTCAATCTGCCCATGGCTGAAAGGAAATTTGGCCGCGAACTGATGAAACAGCATCGCAACGCAAAACCGAAAAAGCGCAAATAGCGTTATAACTACTGATTACTAACTGGCCGCTCGTCCACGACTTATGGTTGCGGATAGCGGCCATTATTGTTAATATTATGAATATCAGGCTCAAAACCTTTTCACTCGTTTGTCTAATTGTTTCGTTAAACTGTTTTGCTAACTACGCCGCCACTATGAAAACACCCGATTTCGCCTTCCCAAAACAGGTGTCAACGCAGTCGCTCGCCACACTCAAGCAAGCGGTGGCTGCCGACAACGGACCCGCAACCGTTCGCGCCATACTCGACCACTCGCTGGCGCAGTCGGCCATAGGCAACGATAAAATTCCCGAGTCGCTGTCGCTGATTGACAAAACCGTCAGCCAGCTGAAAAAGCCTGAAGCCAAAGCCATGCTGTGGCTCGTGAAAGCCACCATTCTGGACGCGGTGTATGACAACGACAAATACACCTACAACCAGCGCAACCTGCCGCTGCTGCCACTCCCTGAGGATTACACCGAATGGAGCGGCGAGCAATTCCGGTATGTCATATCCCAGTTGTGCGACTCTGTGATGGAACAAAGCAACCTGCTGAAAACAGTGAGCATCAAGGAGTACTATACATCTATCACGCACGACAACCAGACAGCGGTTTACTTCCCCACCCTGTTTGACTTCGCAGCCTACCGCACCATCTACCTCCGCTCGGGGCTGACGCAGTTCGGCAATATGCTTTCCCTCGCTTTTCTCTCCCCGTCCCGCATTTTCATTGCTGAGCCTCTCTTCGTTCCGATGTCGCAAGAAGCCACAAAAATCCTCGACACTTACGCCGAGCTGCTGAAATTCCACGAATCGCAGCCCGCACCATATATATATGCCGACCTTGAGCGTCTCGACTTCGTGGATGACAATCTGTTCAACAGGGACTATGAAACCTCTCGTCAAAAGTATCGGGAAGCTTTGCAAAATCTGTATGACACACATTCTTCAAGTGAATATTCCGGCGATGTGCTTCTCGGCATAAGTAGAGCAAACCTCCAGAATCCCGACTCTTTTGAAACATGGCTATATAACGCTGCCAAACATAATATCAACCAATTTCCTGCATACGCACGGATCAATAATTTAAAGAATCTCCTGACTGATCTGTCACGTAAGAACTTAAGCATAACCCATCCCACAACAATTTATCCGCAAAAAGAATTTTCCGTAAACGTAAGAAACAAGAACACAGAAAGATATTCGTTATCCTTATATCAACTTCCGCCTGCATTCACATCCGAGAATCATTATAAAGGATCCGTAACCAACCTCAAACTGATAGAGCAGAAAGAGGTTGTAGCCACAGAAGAAATTCCGTTTGACAAAAATGACACAATCCACTTCACCGCTCCCGAAATTGGGAATTATATTATTGTGGCCACATCCAAAGAACTTGATAAAAAGGACAACGATTACTATATAATCAGTTGTTCCAAGCTTGCTGCCGGAAGCTTCACTCTTGGCCAGAACACTCTGTTTGTCATTGACCCCATGAGCGGAGAACCCGTGAAAGATGTTGCTATCAAACAATTGAATAAGAATGTGCTGATTTCTCTCGGGCATACTGACGAAAACGGGTTTTACAACATCTCAAAAGACTTGCCGGGTAGCACACCTATGTATGCGCAGAAAGGAGAGGATGTATATAGCAGCCCAATCAACATATATAGGCCATACAACCGTGCAGCAGTTACCGACACCGTTGTCAGTGCTTTCACCGAGCTGCCCCTGTACCACCTCGGTGACAGCGTGAAGTTTGCAGCGATAGCATATTCAGTGGTAGGAGAGAATCATCATACTATTGCAAATACAACAATATGCGCGCAGCTGTTTGATGCAAACAGACAACTTGTGGATACGCTTGCTCTCACAACCGATGAGTTCGGTCGTGCCAACGGACACTTCAAACTGCCAACTGACGGTTTAACCGGCACATTCTCCATAACTTTCAATTCAGGCAGGAAAGAAACAAAACGCTTCAGTAGAAACACCAATGGTCAAATTGAATTTACTGTATCGGACTACAAATTGCCCACTTTTGAAGTGACGGCAGACAAGGCCTTGACCGATCTCCCTGACAAGGGTGATGTGACCCTGCGCGGAACAGTGAAGACATTCTCCGGAGTGCCGTTAGCAAACCAGAATGTGACCCTGAACCTGTCGGTGGCCATACGGTCAGGATGGATAACAAGCAACGAAGTTCAGTTCTATACCGACAGCGTCACCACTGACAACAATGGCAATTGGGAACTTGTCCTTACCAAGAATCTGCTTGACTACTCTCCGGCGGCCGACGGATATTTTCGGGCGATTATCAGCAGCACCACTCCGTCCGGTGAGTCTCAGCAAACTTCTGTATCATTCACCCGCACGGCCAAATATCATATCAATGTACCCGATTTCAGCCAGATTGACATCACAAAACCTGTGAAGCTCAACGCAAAGGTTTTCAACTCTGCAGATGAGCCTGTGTCGATGCAGATGAACTACCGGCTTATCCACAACGACACCGTCATTGCCTCCGGTATCGTTAAGCCTGCAATGGACTGGTCCAATATACCAATAGATGAGTATAAACTCAAGATTTATCTTGAGCAGGACAGTACTGTTGACACTAACGGCACAACGCTGCTTTATTCACCAACAGGTAAAATTTCGCCATCCAAAGACCCTGTTTGGATTCCCGGGGAACAACATCCAAGCATCATCGAAAAAGATAATGTGGAGGTTCTTTACGGTGTGAGGAATGACAACACCTATATATTATATATCCTATCCACACCGGAAAAGATTCTGGAACAGAAATGGATTAAAGCTGACCGCGGCATGCACAATCTCAAGGTTGCATTACCCACAGGAATCGACAAAGCTGACCTTAAACTCTCGGCATCCTACGATATGCAGAGCAGCCTTTGCAGCAAAACCATCAAGAGACAATCGTTGCTGAAATCACTAAACCTGAAAGTGGAATCATTCCGTGACAAAATTGTGCCCGGAGCAACGGAAACATGGAAATTCACCACTGAAAACATCAATGGCAAAGGTGAGCAGTCAGCAATCATTCTGAGTATGTACAATGCCGCTCTGTCCTCCATCCAGTCACCCACCTGGATGTTCCGGCCTTACAGCGGATACACACAATCGCTTTATCTTCATGAACCTTCCATTAAAGGAACATCCTATAGCACTATATATCAAAACATAAAATATTTACCGGCCGACAACTTCATCTCACCGGTTTTCAACCTGTATGACCAATCTTTCGTTCAAAGGGTTCAATTCTTGTATAAGACTGCTTTGACATCGGCTATGATGTCACGTGCAAGCGGAGCTGACAATATTATTGAAGAAAAAGCCGAGGCCTCCACAGAGGAGGATGCCGGAGGTTTATTGGAGTCTGCCTCGCCAACTGCAACCAATAGCAACTCTCAGCAGGAGTTTGCCTACAGGGACGGGAATCAGGTGTCAGGGCTGTGGATGCCTGCTCTCACCACAGAGCCGGACGGAAACATCAGCATCTCGTTCACCGTGCCCAACGCCAACACCACATGGCAACTGTTTGCCACCGCGTTCAACAAAGAGCTGACCAACACCACTTTTGCCAAACAGGTGCTCGCCAACAAGCCCATAATGGTGCAGCCCAACCTGCCCCGCTATCTGCGCACCGGCGACCGTGCGGTGCTCAAATCGCTCGTATTCAACAACTCCGACTCAACTCAGAACATCACCACTGTCATGGAGCTGTTCAACCCGCTCACTCAGGAGGTGACACAGACCTCAGGTCAAACTCTCGTTGTGCAGCCCGGCGAGAACGCCACCGTGTCTGTGGAAGTGACTGCTCCCGCCGACCTGCCAATGCTCGGATTCAGAGTCAAATCGTCAACAGAGCTATATGCCGACGGCGAGCAGTCATTGCTGCGGATATTGCCCGCAAGTCAGCCTGTAATAGAGACAACACCGTTCTACATAGCTCCCGACAGCACAGATTTCAGGCTCACACTGCCCAAGATGCCCGCGGATGCAAGAGTCACATTGCAATACTGCGACAACCCTCTGTGGTATGTGGTCACCGCCCTCCCCGGACTCGCCGAGCAACAGCCCGCAACCGCCATCAATGCAGCCTACAATATATTCTCGGCAGCTGTGGCCCGCGGGATATTGAACGACAATCCTACCATCGTGGAAGCCCTGGAATACTGGACCTCCTCCAACAGCTCCGACTCCACATTGGTGTCGATGCTCGAACGCAACGCCGATCTCAAGACAGTGTGGCTCAACGCCACCCCATGGCTCGCCGATGCCAAGAGCGACACCGAGCGGATGACGCGTCTGGCGCTGCTTTTGGACAAAAACAACATCAACAGCACCATTGACTCCGGCATCGACTACCTCAACAAAGTGAACCGCAACGGCGGACTGGCCTGGACCTCGCAGTGCACCGAGCCTTCGCTGTGGGCCACCTCCGAAGTGCTCGCATGCCTCGGACGCGTCAACGAACTCGGCTATCTCCCCGACAGCAAAAAGCTCCGCACCATCATCGACAACGCGCTGGCATATATGCAGAAGGAAAATGAGAAGCTCTACTCCAAATATCCCAAGGCCAACTATTTCAGCTACGTGGCCACCCTTGACCTATGGCCCTCGTTCAAGCGCAGTGCAGTCAGCACCACCATCACCTCAGCCACTGTGCAGAAAGTGGTGAACAATTGGCGCAGCTACTCCATCGCCGCCAAAGCCGAGGCGGTGCTGATGCTGATGAAGCACAACTACAAAAATGTGGCTGCCACAATACTGGCCTCGATGCGCGAATACGCCGAGTCCACACCACAGCAAGGGATGTGGTGGCCGTCGGTAGGCGATATATACGGAGGCTCCATGGCTCAGCTCCAGGTGACAGCCGATGCTCTTGAAGCGTTCCACGCCGCCGAGCCCACATCGGCCGACATCGACCGCATCCGCCAATGGCTGATACTGCAAAAAGAGGCTGAAAACTGGGGTAGCTCAGCGTCCACCTCCGATGTGATCTCATCCATACTGCTCACCTCCAAATCTTGGATCCAACCCTCGGCTCCCGCCGTGCTTAAGCTCAACGGCCAGCCTATTGCCACTCCCGGGGCAGACAGATACACCGGATATCTCCGCACATCCATCTCATCCCTCTCCCCGTCTGAAGCCACCCTTTCCATAGAGCGTCAGGGTACCACTCCGGCTTTCGGTGCACTGTTCTGCCAATACACTCAGGATATGGCCGACATCAAAGCCCAAAGCTGCGACGCCGTGAGCATCGAGAAGCGGATATTGCTCCACAACGGCACATCCACCGAAGTCGCCGACACCCTCACTGTCGGCAACAAGGTGCACGTGACCCTCACCATCCATGTCAACCGCGACCTCGAATATGTGGCCATCACCGACAATCGCCCTGCATGCTTCGAGCCTGTGGAGCAACTCCCCGCCCCCATCTACAGCGACGGCGTATGCTTCTACCGAGAGAACCGCGACAGTGCCACCAACATCTTTGTCACCAATATGCCGAAAGGCACCTACCAGCTCACATACGATATGTGGGTGAACAACGCCGGCCAATTCGCCTCGGGCATAGCCACGCTCCAAAGCCAGTATGCACCGCAGCTCACAGCCCATTCCTCCGGCACCATCCTCAATGTCAACCCATGATGCCAACACCCACCGCAAAAACCGGCCTCCAACTAAAAAATTAGTTGTGAGGCCGTTTTTTACAAAAAAGCTTGGTCAACTAAAAAAATAGTTGTAGCTTTGTCACATCAACTAAAAGATTAGTTCACATTATATCATCATGGCTAACAAGAAGAAAACCAAACAAACCCTCACCCGGCGCGAGGAGGAAGTGATGCAGATGCTCTGGAACAATGGACCGATGCCCGTGCGCGAGCTCGTAGGACTCTACCCCGACCCCAAGCCGCATGTCAACACAGTGTCCACCGTGGTGAGGACACTCGAGGAGAAAGGGTATGTTGGCCATGAGCCGATGGGGTCAGGCTACCGCTACTTCGCGATAGCGCAAAAGGAAGATTTTGCCGACCGCACCCTCAGCAATGTGATCAAAGGGTATTTCAACAACAGCTATCTCAGCGCCGTCTCCACCCTTGTGAAAACAGAGAAGATATCTGTGGACGAGCTGAAAGAATTAATCGATCTTATAGAGAAGAACCATGGGTGAGATACTTTCATACACACTTAGGAGCAGCCTGCTGCTGATGGCCATGTATTTGGTTTACAAATGGATGATGGCCAAGGAAAACATGCACGCCTTCAACAGGGCCGCGCTTATCGCCATCTACCTCACCGCCATGGCTGTGCCGTTGATTCCGGCGGCCGGAAATCTGCCGGACTTGTTTTCCAAGCCCCATCAGATGGAGACAGCCATAGAGCAGATAATAGCAGTGCCTGTTGTGGAGCTTACCGACACCACGGCATCGACACCGATATGGCCGCTGGTAATGATAGCCATATATCTTGCCGGAGTGGCAGTGATGGCCGCGCTCACAGTGGTAAGCTACATACGGCTGGCGCAGATAGTGCACAGCGGAGAGAAATACACTCTCCCCGGCGGAGCCATCCTTGTGATTTCCGGCAAGCGCGGCAGGGCACCGTTCAGCTGGAGGAAATATGTGGTGGTCAGCCGTGAGGATTACACCGAATGTGGCGACATGATACTCACCCACGAGCTCCAGCACCTGCACCACAACCATTGGATTGACATGCTGTTAGCCCAGCTGGTGATCGTTGCCCAATGGTTCAACCCCGCCGCATGGCTCATGCGCGAGGAGCTGCGCTCTGTCAACGAATATCAGGCCGATGCCGCAGTGCTCCGCTCAGGTGTCAACGCCCGCCAATATCAACTATTGCTTATAAAAAAGGCTGTCGGCAAAAGTTTCCCGGCCCTTGCCAACAGCCTGAATCACAGTAATCTCAAAAAACGTATCACTATGATGCTTAAATCCAATTCCGGCAAGAGCCGCCGAGGGCTCGCTCTTGCTCTTGCGCCCGCCGCGCTTGCGGCAGTGGCAGTGTTCAACATTCCTGCGGTGGCGTCCGTGCTCAGCGCAGTGTCCAGTGCCAGCTTCGCATCTTTGCCGCACAAAGTTACAACATCCGAGGCGTATGGCAGCAATCAGGCAGCAGAAAATTCCATCGCCGTTGCCGAAAACACCGAAAACAGCGTGGACATCGCAGTGGTATCAGACCCTGTGACAGTGGTGAAACTCGTCTCACCGGCAGAGAGCAACACAGCCTCAACCGAGCAACCCAAGCAGGAGAGCAAGGAGTCGCCCAAATTCATATTCAAGGTGGACGGTAAGGAGATATTGCCCAATGCCAACGGCGTATATGAGTACAAAGGAATCCGGTTCTCCGCCGAAAAACTCAATATGCTCAACTCCGCCTACATTGAATCAATGTCGATTGACAAGCAGAACAACAGCATTGTGATCAACCTGCTGGGCGAAAATGAGAAACCCTCCAATATTGTGGCCAAGCTGCCGCAATTTCCCGGCGGCGACAAAGCATTGATGCAGCATATTGCCACCACCATCAAATATCCCGAAGGCGCACCCGACGATGGCAGCACATATCGTGTGGTGGTAGCGTTCGACATCTCAGCCACCGGCAAAGTGGGCGCCACGAGGATAATCCGCTCGCAGGGCGAGATTTTTGACAACGAAGCTATCAGGGTAATCGCCACCCTGCCCGACTTCGAGCCGGCGGTTAACGAAAACGGCGAAAATGTTGCCTGCCAGTACACAATCCCCATCTCATTCAAAGCCATGTCGGGCGAATAAAAAGATTAAGGACATGATTAAAGCGCGATTTTTGGTTAAATTTTGCAAAAATTCATATTGAGCACTTGCATAACTGAAAATCGCGCTTTACCTTTGCAACAGTTTTTCATGGTATTAGATTTAAGGTAAGAAGATTATTCGTCGTGATGACGGATAATTTTTTTGTTTTAAAACCCCACGCATTATGTTAATATAGTTAAAAACTGCTCAGTATGAGCAGTTTCGCACCAAAATATTGGCATTTTTTTGGAATAAAATGCCGCAGATAAATTCAAAATCATTACCTTTGCGGCTTGAATGATGATAATAAATCACAAAAACCAATAGCTTATGAAAAAAATTTACATCACATTTCTCGCATTAGCAGCTGCCGGGATATCGGTCAATGCCCAACAGCTTCCCAACGTGGGATTTGAAGGCAACTGGAAAGCTTGCACCCCCTGGACAAGCAACGGCAACTCAAGTACACAGGGTGAGAACCCCGAAGGCTGGTGCATTTCGCATGTGATAGGAATGGGCGGCACAGGTGCAGCTACACTTGGCGCCAAAACCACCGGCTACAACTCCACCAATGCTGTCAACCTCAAGCAGGTGTTCACCGGTTTCGGCACAATCGGATCAAATGTTCCCGCATATATCACCCTTGGTACCACATGGTCCACCAGCCAGGGAACATTCTCCATCAAAAATACCGACGGCGGCACATTCGGCGGCATGGAGTTCACCGGACGCCCCGATGCGTTCTCGTTCTACTACAAGCGCTCTCGCGGCACAGACAAGCCTGATGAACGCTCATCGGCCATAGCTTATATGTGGAAAGGCTCATGGACCCAGGCAAGTGTGCCCGGCAACATCGGTGCACTCGCTAGTTCCGTGAAAAAAGTTGATATGGTTGACCGCGACCGTTGCGTGCTCGGCTACGACATGACCGGCACCCAAGGCGGCACAGTGACCAACAACGGCGGCGTGCTGATAGCTTCCACCATCAACTACATCACATCCAATGCCTCCGATTGGACCAACGCGCTCTACGAGTTCGATTACAAAACCACCGACACCCCCGAGAAAATCAACATCATCATCTCCGCCGGTGACTATTTTGCCGGCACAAGCGCTGTGGGCAAGGACAATGAGCTTACCGTGGACGATGTGAAGCTGATCTACTTCTCGCGCCTCAACACCCTCAGCGTGGGCGGCAACAGTGTGGAAGGATTCGCACCCGACAAATACGAATACACTCTCGACACCACCATGCCCGCTGAATCGGAATTTGCCTACACCCTCAAAGGCAACAGCGGCACAGCCAAAGCTTCTTTGGCTCTCGACACTGAGAACAACAAAGCTACCATCACTGTCAGCAACGCCCAGGGCGAGGATCTGGACGGCGCGAAATCGCACACCTACACCCTCAACTTCAAAGCTGCCGAACCCCCTGTGCAGCGCGTAGGCACACCGTTCAACGGCACGCTGACCGTGGAAATCGATGAGGAGGAACCTTTCGTTGATCCCAACGCCACAGTATATATTGAAGCTAACGAAACTACCAACGCTGTGCTCCGACTCTACAACTTCCAACTCGGTGAAGGGTTTGTGATAGGTGACATCGTGGTGGATGTGCTTCGCGAACCGACCGAAGACGGTGGATGCAAAATGACCGGCGAAATCGAGCATCTTGAGCTTCTCGGCGGCGCCATCATTGCCAATGTAAGCGTGGAAGCCTACGAAAAGGACGGCTATCTCACCGCCAGCATCCCTGTGGTGTGGCTGCAGGAAGGAGGTGAGAAAGTGAACATCGCTGTGACATTCAACGGCACCGGTGAATCCCTCCCCGCCTCCATCGGCACCATCAACGCCGCTGACATCAACGCACCTGTGGAATACTACAACCTCCAGGGTATGCGCGTCAATGCCGACAACCTCAGCAACGGCATCTACATCCGCCGTCAGGGAAGCGAATCCGCAAAAGTCCTGATCCGCAAATAATCATTTAACACACTCATATTCAAAGGAGCACCATCGGTGCTCCTTTGTTATTTTACCCCCCCCCATTCATTAACACACATTAACATTTATACATG
>ENA-OYZI01000670-OYZI01000670.1-human-gut-metagenome-genome-assembly--contig:-NODE-670-length-10442-cov-4.369982_pt1 | contig 10442 bp, 8 predicted proteins | sample MGYA00243288_ERZ653471 | MGnify/ENA primary metagenome ERZ653471 (study PRJEB26926, sample SAMN06164901) | human gut metagenome | biome: ENVO:00009003; feature: ENVO:2100002; material: ENVO:00002003... | reverse complement strand
TCGTCGGCAGCGTCAGATGTGTATAAGAGACAGGCGAGTGAGATTGTCAGCGGTGCCATCCAGGACAACGACCGCGGTGTGATTTCAGGGCGCCGCACCTACGGCAAAGGGCTTGTTCAGCGCCCGTTCCCTCTCCCCGACGGCACCATGGTGCGCCTCACGATCCAGCGCTACTACACCCCATCCGGACGCTGCATACAGAAACCATACGCCGAGGGTAAGGATGAGGAGTACAGAAACGAAACATATTCGCGATTGTCGTCGGGCGAGCTGATGAGCGCTGACAGCATCCATATCCCGGATTCGCTGATGTTCCGCACGCTGCGTGTAGGGCGCCCGGTGTATGGCGGCGGTGGCATTATCCCCGACAATTTTGTGCCGGTTGACACTTCCTACTATTCCGCCTACTATCGCGACCTTGTGGCGAAAGGACTTATCAATCGCGTTGCCACCGAATATGTGGATGCCCATCGCAAGGAGCTGCGCAAGAAGTATCGCAATGAATCGCAGTTTGTTGACGGATTCCGCGTGTCGGATGAAATGCTCCGCAAGCTGATTGATTCGGGCACCAAGGAAGGTGTGGAGTACAATGAAGAGCAGTATCTCACTTCCAAGCCTATCATCGAGCTTATAATAAAAGGTATCATCGGACGCGATATATTTGAGCAATCCACCTATTTCCGGGTGGTCAATCCGATATCGCCCAACTATCGCGAGGCTTTACGTATCATAACAACGCCTTCGGAATACGACAGCTATCTGCAGGCACCGCAATCTTGACGCCCGGTATGAACCATAGCAAAGTTTGTCATATCATTGTGGCGGCAGGGAGTGGCTCCCGCTTCGGCGGTGCCCTTCCCAAGCAGTTCTGCAACCTCCACGGACGCCCTCTGCTCATGACCACCATCGAGCGGATGAGGGAAGTGTCGCCCGAAGCTTCGATTCTCCTTGTACTCAACGAAGGATTTGTGGACCTGTGGCTTGACAAATGCCGCGAGTCGGGGTTTGAGTCGCCCGATATTGTGGTAGGCGGCATCACCCGTTGGCACTCGGTGCGCAACGCTCTTTCGGCTCTGCCCGAAGGTGTGGATGTGGTGACGGTGCACGATGGAGCCCGTCCGGTTATCACCCGCTCTCTGGTCCGTGCTGTGGTTGGAGCGGTGGAGGATGGTGCCGATGGCGCTATCCCTGCGGTGGCGGTCACTGATTCCATCCGTCAGCTTACGCCGGACGGCGGTTCGCAAGCTGTGGACCGCGCTTTGTTCCGGGCCGTTCAAACTCCCCAGGGGTTTCGTGCCGATGCGCTGTTGCAGGCCTATTCGCATGATTATCGTCCGGAGTTCACCGACGATGCCTCGGTGATGGAGTTCGCCGGATTCAGGCATATAGCCCTGGTGGAGGGGAATGCTGCCAATATCAAAGTCACTCACCATTTTGATATGGCCGTGGCGGCCATGTTGCTTGATGTCACGCCTGCGAGCCACTGACATAAAGTTTCTCAAGGGGGTGGGTCCCAAGCGTGGCGAGTTGCTGACCAAGGAGCTCGGTATCGCCACCTGCCATGACTTGCTGTGTCATTTTCCGTCGCATTATGTGGACCGCACCTCTATATATAGTATATCATCCTTCACTGGCGACATGCCTATGGTGCAGGTCAAAGGATGCTTCGTCAATTTCACTCTGCAGGGCGAAGGAGCTAAAACGCGCCTGGTGGGGCTATTCTCAGATGGAGAGCGTACAATGGAGGTGGTGTGGTTCCGGCGCATCAGGGAGATTAAAGGTGCCTATCAGCCAGGCAGGCAGTATGTGCTGTTTGGAAAGCCGTCGGAGTTCAACGGGCATTGGTCGATGGTGCACCCTGAGGTGGACTCGGTGAGTTCCGCCGCCGCTGCCACTGGATTGCGCGGCGTTTACCCGCTTACGGAAAAGCTACGCCAGCGAGGGGTGACATCCCGCACTCTGTTTCAGTACGAGCAGAATCTCCTCACAGCCTTCGGTGGGTACATCACTGAAACACTTCCCACGGAGCTCGTGGAGCGTCTGCGGCTGATGCCAAAACGGTTGGCGTATGAAACAATCCACAATCCGCGCAATAACGATGAACTGCAGAAAGCCCGCTTCCGGCTGAAATTCGAGGAGCTCTACTATCTTCAGCTCAACATCCTGCGCTACAGCCGCTCGCGTGCCTACAGTGTGCAGGGGATGAAATTTCCGGTTGTGGGCCGGTTTTTCCATGCTTTCTATGAGCAATGTCTGCCTTTTGAACTCACTGGAGCGCAGAAGCGAGTGATCAAGGAGATTCGTGCCGATATGCTCACCGGGAGGCAGATGAACCGTCTGCTTCAGGGAGATGTGGGGAGTGGTAAAACTCTTGTGGCTCTGCTATGTATGCTTATAGCGGTGGACAATGGTGCCCAGGCGTGCCTTATGGCTCCTACTGAAATCCTTGCCACCCAGCACTACGACACCATACGCTCCATGGCGGCTCAGGTGGGGGTGAATGTGAAGCTTCTCACCGGCTCCACACCCAAGCGCGAGCGCGAGGCTATCCATGGAGCTCTCGTTGACGGGTCGTTGCATATTCTCATCGGCACCCACGCTGTGATCGAGGATAATGTGGTGTTCCGCAATCTTGGCTTTGTGGTTATTGACGAGCAGCATCGGTTCGGTGTGGCCCAGCGTGCAAGGCTATGGAAGAAAAATCTGGTTCCACCCCATGTGCTTGTGATGACTGCCACTCCCATTCCGCGCACTTTGGCCATGACAGTGTATGGCGACCTTGATGTGTCGGTGATTGACGAGCTGCCACCGGGCAGAAAACCGGTCAACACCATTCTGCGCTACAGCGATAAGCGTCTGGATGTGTACCGCTTCATTGCTGGCGAGCTTGCCAAGGGACGACAGGTGTACATTGTGTATCCGCTCATCAAGGAGAATGAAAAGGTGGATATGCGCAGTCTTGAAGAGGGGTATGAGCAGGTAAAGGAGGTGTTCCGCAACTACAAGGTGGCATACGTTCACGGTCAGCTTAAGCCGGCTGAGAAAGATTACCAGATGAGCCTTTTTGTGTCGCACCAGGCGCATATCCTTGTGGCAACCACTGTGATCGAGGTGGGCGTGAATGTGCCCAACGCATCGGTTATGGTGATTGAGAATGCCGAGCGGTTTGGCCTGTCGCAGCTCCATCAGCTCCGCGGCAGGGTGGGGCGTGGAGCCGACCAGAGCTACTGTGTGCTCATGAGCAAGCCGCAGCTGTCCAAAGACACCCGCAAGCGTTTGGAAATCATGACTTCCACCACCGACGGATTCCTTGTGGCCGAGGCCGACCTCAAGCTCCGCGGCCCGGGCGATATTGAAGGTACCCTGCAAAGCGGCACCGCGCTCGACATGAAGATTGCCAACCTTGCTACCGATGGGCGTATTGTCCAGCTGGCTCGCGATGAGGCCGAGCGCACACTTGAGGCTGATCCCGGCCTCCGACAGCCCCGGCATGCGCCTTTGGTGGCCGAGATGAAGGCGCTCTTCGCCAAAGCAATTGACTGGAGCATGATCAGTTGAATGTTAATTTATGTGAGCTTTTAAATACAATAATTAACACGATTTTAACGGTTAAAAATCCCCAAACTATCTTACACATTATTTCACTTAATTTCACACACGGAATTAATTTAGTGAGAATCAGTGTAATAACTCATAGATGATGTTACAATCGTGTTAATTTATCCGTTTTGAAATTTATAACATTTGGGAGCGCAACATAAAATTCTTATCTTTGAATGTCATTCAATGACAAACGTGAAAAAACCTTATACACCATGCAGCAAACATTAGTGATACTCAAGCCCTCAGCAATAGCGCGTGGCTTTATTGGCCCTATCTTGGAGCGTTTTCAGCGCAAGGGGTTGATTATATCCGGTATGAAAATGATGCAGCTTGATGAGCAATTGCTCCGCGAGCACTACGCACATCTCGTTGACCGCCCCTTTTTCCCTCTCCTTTTGGCATCCATGATGGCCACCCCGGTTATTGTGCTTTGTCTCAAGGGTGTTGACGCAATCCGCGTTGTACGTCTCATGACCGGAGCCACTAATGGTCGCGAAGCTCTCCCCGGCACAATCCGCGGTGATTTCAGTGTCAGCGGTCAGGAGAATGTGGTTCACGCTTCCTCAAGTGTTGAGGACGCCGAGGCCGAAATCCACCGTTTCTTCCGTGAGGAAGAACTGTTTGACTGGACTCCCCAGAATGTGCGCTTTATTTATTCACCCGATGAGCTGTGTGATTAATCTCTCCAATATCCTTTAATCATGAATTTTTCTTGTAAATCATTATTTCTTTCACTCGCAGCGGTGCTGATGGCAGCCCCCGGCTTCGCTCAGTTTCGTCTGCCCACCACACACAACGCGCAGCATAAGGACCTCATAGCCCACCAGCGTCCCGCCGGTGCCGCTGCCAAGTCCATCTCCTCCATGAGCTATCTTGAGGATCTGCGCAAGCGTGAGGCTATGCAGGACAATGAGATCTATACCGAATACTGGGGCAGTCAGGCTGTAAATCCCTACAAAGGTCTTGAGATTCCCGCCACCGCCAATATCGATGTGTCGGGATATGTGGCTCCTGTGAAGGGCGCTGTCACATCCAAGTATGGCTATCGTCCCCGTTTTGGTCGCGTGCATCGCGGCATGGACCTTCGTCTCAATATCGGCGACACCGTTGTTGCCGCGTTTGACGGCAAAGTGCGCCTCACGAAGTACGAAGCCCGCGGCTACGGCTACTATGTTGTGGTTCGCCATGACAACGGTATGGAAACCGTTTACGGCCACCTGTCGCGCTTCCTTGTACAGCCCGACCAACGTGTGCGTGCAGGTCAGCCTATTGCACTCGGTGGCAACACCGGACGCAGTACCGGTCCGCACCTCCATTTCGAGACCCGCTATCTCGGCGTTGACATCAACCCCGAAGCTATCATTGATTTTGAAAACTATGTGCCCCACAAGGATGTGTTTGTGTTTGACAAGGCAACGCACCAGGTGGCGCAGAAATACGGCCCCGCAAAGAAAAGCTACAAACGCTCCAAAACCACCAAGCGCAAGAGCAGCAAAGCTACCGCTTCAAAGAAAAAGCGCAAATCGCGCCGCCGCTAAGAAGATTTCAAGAGAGTTGTCAAGATTTGAACTGCACCCCAAAAGTTTTGTGCTAACTTTTGGGGTGCAGTTCAGTTTACAATGAGGGCTTTATATCCGAGGACGACTTCGCCAGGCACATCGTCGAGGAGTGCTACGACCTCGAAAGGGTGATGGGAGGCCTCTCCCTCCAAGGGATTTTCCGCAAGGAAAGGCTCTTTTTTATTTTTTCTTTTGCGCTCGCTTAGATAACCAGTATAGTATTGGTAGATAGATAATTGAAAATACAACACCTTGAACAATAGTCCTCGGATCAAAATTTGAAGTGCCGTCAAAAATCCAATTAAGAATCCAGCGCACTAATACCAAGCAGAAAGTAAGGGCTATGAATGAGACTATTGCTATTAAAATATTTTTGAGCAGAGATGAAGAATTGCGGGTCATAATTCAATGATATTTTAGACCGCAAATTTACTAATTGTTCTTGGAATAGCTGTCTTTTCCGCCGCTAATATATAGCGGTAAGTTTACGGAAACGTAAATCATCGCAACTATGGCTAAGACAGCATATAACATCCAACCCAAAGGCTATGTCGGCGGTGCCGACTTCGACCATGTGATTATCGACTGGTTCGCCACCGGGCTGTCTATCTCTGCGGCCTTCAAGCAGCACGGAAATGTCTGCGTCCACTTCATCAGCCTCAATGCCTCTGCCGCAACCATCGGTTCTTGCTGCGCAAGCGACTTCGTCGATGACGCTTGGCGCGGCCCGCATCAGCATTGATGCCGGGGCTATGTATCTCGTTCACAAATGCTCTATGTGTTTTCAAATATCTACGGACCTGTGATTCCGAGGATGGGTGAAAAAAAAGAAAACCGCAATTGGCTATATTTAGCCAATTGCGGTTTTCAAAAGTGTCCGAAATGAGACTCGAACTCACACGATCCAATGATCACTACCCCCTCAAAGTAGCGCGTCTACCAATTCCGCCATCCGGACATTCGTGCAGTGCACTGACCAAGCCGAAGCTTGGAGCGAAAAACGGGACTCGAACCCGCGACCCCGACCTTGGCAAGGTCGTGCTCTACCAACTGAGCTATTTTCGCGAATGATGATTGTGGTCAATCACACTGCATCAAGATTTCATTGTTCTCTTGGAGCGAAAAACGGGACTCGAACCCGCGACCCCGACCTTGGCAAGGTCGTGCTCTACCAACTGAGCTATTTTCGCGTTGGGCAACCGCCGTTCCGTCGTTTGCGATGCAAAGGTAGGCATTATTTTGAAACTGACAAAATATCGCGGCAAAAAAATTCTGATATTTTTTGCCGCTTCAAGGCCGGAGAGTGGCTAAAATCCGAGTTGTCACACATTTGCGCCATCAAAAAAAATTGCGAAATTAAAATATTTTCTTGCCGGGGAGAGCAACATCCGGCCGAAATCTGTTATTTTTGCGTATCCAAATCTATTCTCATGACCAAAATCAAGAATTATGGCGCGTTGGCGCTGATGTGTGCATCTGCCATCTTAGTGCAGGCTCAAAACAGTATATCAGTCACAACTCCCTCCGGACGCGAGGTGGAAGTGTCGGCTCTCAATCCTTATATTATTAAGGTGTGCAATCGTGCTGCCGGGACTCACGGGCATGAATCGGCGGCTGTGGTGCTCGATGGGTCGGCGGCCAATGGCGTATGCTCAACGGTTGGCTCCAGTAAGGTGCTGACCACAGGAAGCACCACTGTGATGCTCGACATGGCTACCGGTGCGGTGGTGATTGACGGCGGTGTGCCGCGAATTGTGGCTGACAATGGTGTGAGGACCGATTCTTTGGGTCGCAAGTGGCTTAGCATCCATCGTATGGGTGATGGTGCTCTTTATGGAGCCGGAGAGCGTGGCTATAGTTTCAATATTGCCGGCGACACTCTGGTGATGTACAACAAGCAGAACTATGGCTACACCGCCGGGGAGGAGCGCATCAAGCAGATGAATATCTGTATGCCGTTTGTGCTCTCGGAGCAGGGGTATGGCCTGTTTTTTGACGACTATGCTGCGGCATGGCTGGCCACTGACAACGGCACTCTCACCTATTCTACCGAGGGTAAGGAGGATGTGGACTATTATTTTGTCAACGGCTGCGGCTCAATGGCCAATGTGGTGGAGCAATGGACCGCGCGCGTGGGGCGTCAGCAGCTCCCGCCGGTATGGTCGTTGGGGTATATCACCTCGAAATACGGATATAAAACAGAGGCCGAAACCCGCGCCGTGATTGACTCGCTCAAAACCGGCGGCTATCCGCTTGACGGTGTCGTGCTTGACCTTTACTGGTATGGCAAGGAGGAGGATATGGGCCGTCTGGCGTGGGACGCTGACCAGTGGCCTGACCATAAAGGTATGCTCAAGGAGTTGAAGGACAAAGGGGTGAATACCGTGATAATATCGCAACCCTACGTTCTTTCCAATGGGCGCGGTGTGGACAATTATGAATACCTCAGCAGCCGCGGTATGCTTGCCGTAGATTCGGCAGGGAGCACGCAGCCTGTCACCATCTGGGTGGGGCAGGGCGGTATGCTCGATGTGGCTAACCCCGCCACAGCTCAATGGCTACGCGAGCGGTATCGCACGCTCACCGACGAGGGTGTTTCCGGCTGGTGGGGCGACCTCGGCGAGCCGGAGGTGCACCCCGAAGGTGCTGTTCATGCCAACGGCTTGAGTGCAAGGGAGTATCACAACCAATATGGCAACGATTGGAGCAAGATTATTTACGACTTGTTTGAACAGGAGTATCCCGACACAAGACTCATGACCATGATGCGTGGCGGCACTGCCGGGTTGCAGCGCTTCAATGTGTTTCCTTGGAGCACCGATGTAAGCAGGTCGTGGGGCGGCTTGAAACCGCAGGTCAATATCATGCTCAACTCTGGCTTGAGCGGACTTGGATATATGAGTCACGATGTTGGCGGGTTCGCTGTTGATCCGTCCAATCCTGTTGATCCTGAACTGTATGTGCGCTGGCTTCAGCTGGGCACATTCTCGCCGGTGCTACGCACCCACTCCACAGTGGATGCCGAGCCATACCATTATCCCGAGCAGGAGGAAGTGTTGAAAAATCTCATCAAGGAGCGCTACAAGTGGCTCCCGTACAACTATACCCTTGCCTGGGAAAACGCCACCAAGGGTTGGCCGCTGGTGCGTCCGCTTAATTTCCATGGGGGTAACGTGAGTCAGGATAATGCCGACGAGTATCTTTGGGGCAGGAATCTGCTGGTGGCTCCTGTACTGGAGCAGGGCGCCGCTGAGCGCGTGGTGCTGATGCCGCAGGGTCGGTGGGTGGACTATCTCAATCCCGCAGGGGAAGTGTATTCCACCGGCGACACTGTGTCGTATCACGCTCCGCTTGACATCCTTCCCCGCTTCGTGCGCCTCGGGTCGTTCCTAGTGCAGACCGACAAGGAGATGGAGAATACCGGCGATTTTGACGCATCGCAATATCATATCTATTACTATCCCTCTCCCGGCTGCGAGACTGTTGGGCAGGTGTATGAGGATGACCATGCCAACCCCAAGGCGTTGCAGAAGGGGGAATATGCCATTGTTACCCTCAGGGGGAGCAGTTCCGACGGTGTGGTGCGTGTTGAGGCAGAGCTCTCCGGCTCTTATCCCGCAATGCCCGTGGACAGGCAGCTGATGCTCACTGTGGAGCGGCAAATGGAGCGTCCTGCTTCGGTGGCTGTCAACGGACGCAAGCTCAAAATCCGTGACTGGAGCTACGATTCCTCGCGTAAATCCGTGACCCTTACCACACCGTGGCGCGTTGATGAGCCGCTGATAGTGGAACTGCGCTGACCTGTGGGTCAAGTGGGGATTTTTTGCTACCTTTGCACCGGATTTTTTCAGTTGACTTCATCATGGAAAAGACAGACTGCAAAGAGGCAATACCGGTACATTCCGACTGGGATCGGGAGCACCTTTGGCACCCATATACATCAACCATCAACCCTCTGCCCACCTATATGGTGGACAGTTGCAACGGTGTGAAAATCAAGCTCACCGACGGCACCGAGCTTATTGACGGCATGTCGTCATGGTGGTGTGTGATTCACGGCTACAACAATCCGGCCATCAACAAGGCCGTCACCGACCAGCTGGCCAGGATGAGCCATGTGATGTTCGGCGGCCTCACCCATGCCCCGGCTATTGAGCTCGGCAAACTGCTGCTTGAGATGGCTCCGCCGTCCATGCACAATATTTTCTATGCCGATTCAGGCTCCGTGGCCGTGGAGGTGGCCATGAAAATGGCGGTACAGTCTGCAGTGGCAAAAAGTGGCTCGCACCTCAAAACCAACTTTGTGACCATCCGGTCAGGTTATCATGGCGACACATGGAATGCCATGAGCGTGTGCGACCCCGTGACCGGTATGCACGGTGCGTTCGGTCCGTCTCTCCCTGTCCGTTTCTTCGTTGAGCAGCCGAGGGTGAAGTTTGGGCAGGAGTGGACTCCGGATGCCATGAGTGAGCTTGAGCAGACCCTGCGCGATCATCATCATGAGATTGCGGCTCTGATTCTCGAGCCTGTGGTGCAAGGCGCGGGCGGCATGTATTTTTACCATCCCCAATATCTTGTGGAGGCCCGCAAGCTGTGCGATAAATATGGCATCTATCTCATTTTCGATGAGATTGCCACCGGGTTCTGGCGCACCGGCAAACTGTTTGCCTGGGAGCATGCCGGGGTTGAACCTGATATAATGTGTATCGGCAAAGGGCTCACCGCCGGATATATGACCATGAGCGCTGTGCTTACCACCAAGGATGTGGCCGACACCATATCGTCGGGCGAGGCCGGTGTGATGATGCATGGTCCCACTTTCATGGCCAATCCGTTGGCGTGTGCCGTGGCCATAGCTTCGCTCACCGAGCTGAAAAAGCACGACATGGCACGGCGTGTGAGCCATATCGAGGAGCAGCTGAGCCGGCTGCTTGCTCCGGCTGCCTCCAACCCCAGGGTCAAGGAGGTGAGAGTGCTCGGTTCGATTGGCGTGGTGGAGATGAAGGAGCCTGTGGATGTGGGCGAATTTCAGAAGGAGTGTGTAAAGCGCGGCATCTGGGTGCGTCCGTTCGGACGCAATGTATATGTGATGCCTCCATACATCATATCCGACGGAGAGTTGCAGCATCTCATCACCCAAATGCTTGAGATCATAAGATGAAATATTCCGTTGTTATAGACCAACTGCGCCAGCAGGGCAATCTCCGGACCATCCCCTCGGGACATGATTCGGCGGTTGTTGATTTCTCGCTCAACGACTATCTCGGCGTGGCAGCGGAG
>ENA-OYZI01000655-OYZI01000655.1-human-gut-metagenome-genome-assembly--contig:-NODE-655-length-10614-cov-7.117151_pt1 | contig 10614 bp, 5 predicted proteins | sample MGYA00243288_ERZ653471 | MGnify/ENA primary metagenome ERZ653471 (study PRJEB26926, sample SAMN06164901) | human gut metagenome | biome: ENVO:00009003; feature: ENVO:2100002; material: ENVO:00002003... | reverse complement strand
CGCCACTGGTGTTCCTCCTAATATCTACGCATTTCACCGCTACACTAGGAATTCCACTCACCCCTCCTGCACTCCAGCCTTACAGTTTCAAAAGCAGTTCCGGGGTTGAGCCCCGGATTTTCACTTCTGACTTGCATGGCCACCTACACTCCCTTTACACCCAGTAAATCCGGATAACGCTTGCTCCATACGTATTACCGCGGCTGCTGGCACGTATTTAGCCGGAGCTTCTTAGTCAGGTACCGTCACTATCTTCCCTGCTGATAGAGCTTTACATAACGAATTACTTCTTCACTCACGCGGCGTCGCTGCATCAGAGTTTCCTCCATTGTGCAATATTCCCCACTGCTGCCTCCCGTAGGAGTCTGGGCCGTGTCTCAGTCCCAATGTGGCCGGTCACCCTCTCAGGTCGGCTACTGATCGTCGCCTTGGTGGGCTGTTATCTCACCAACTAGCTAATCAGACGCGGGTCCATCTTATACCACCGGAGTTTTTCACACCATGTCATGCAACATTGTGCGCTTATGCGGTATTACCAGCCGTTTCCAGCTGCTATCCCCCAGTACAAGGCAGGTTACCCACGCGTTACTCACCCGTCCGCCACTCAGTCATAAAGAACTTCAAACCGAAGTAATCTGTTCTAAATGCTTCGTTCGACTTGCATGTGTTAAGCACGCCGCCAGCGTTCATCCTGAGCCAGGATCAAACTCTCATAAAAAGTTTGCCTCGTCAGTTATAAACTAACTAGCTTAAATAGTTTTACCAAAACTTACTGTTTAGGTTCGTGTATCTTTCGATACTCGCAAGATTCATTAATGAATCATTTTAAAATTCTCAAAGAATTTCAAGGTTGTCTTTCTATTCAGTTATCAAAGATCTGTATCACTCAAACCCAGTATTTATCTGGTGTTTTAAGTCTTATTTGTTACCGCTTACCGCGGCGACTTGTATATAATATCATCAGGTACACACATTGTCAACAACTTTTTTCAAAAAGTTTCAAAAAAGTTCAATTTTTTTCAATTATTGACTTTTAAACAGGACTGACATGCCTGCGAAGCCGCTTGTTTACTGGCTTTCTGCACATTTACACTGTAATCAGAAAGTAAAGACCTACTATTATATTCTTACATTCAATCCTAGTAGGTGAATTTTCTTGCTAATAGAGATATCTCAATAAGAAAAACCTACGCAAACATCCAATTTAGCTTATTGCGTAGGTCAATCACAAGCAATGTGTCGCTTTATTCTATGAAATTTGAAGAAAAAGACCTACAAAAGTACAATACTTAGATACTTTTGTAGGTCTCTGCTCCGAAACCATTGCAATATTATATAAAAACCACCCACTAATTCTGTTATCCGCTACATTCTAGTAGGCGTTTGCCCAATAGCGCATCACCGTAATGTATCACAATAACGCATCACCATAGCACAGCGCCATCGCGCATCCCCATAACATTATTCCTCAGCCCAAGCCATCATCACACTCACCTCAATTCCCCATTACAGGTCAAACAGTGACAGCTGGTTGCTGTCTGTCATATCTCCAAGTATTCCAAGCTCTGAAAGCTTATCTATCGCTGACTGTCCTATCTTGGCTCGCTGGCGTAAGTCATCCTTTGATAAGAATTCGCCATCTCTGGCGGCTATCTCTATTGACTCTCCGGCGACTTCACCTACCTTTGATATAACCTTGAATGATGGCATAATCTTTCCATCAATTATCTGGAATGTTCTTGCCTTTGCCTTATATATGTCTATAGGTGTGAATTCATAGCCTCTTGCATGCATTTCCTGAACAATACGCATTACACCAAGTTCATCTTCTTCTGTATTAGAGATTGTACCTTCTGCTTTCTTGGCTTTGTACTCAGCAATGTAGTGTTCAAGCCTTACAGGACTCATAGCCATTTTCTCATAGTCAAATGCTGTGGCTCTTATACTAAAATAAGCTGTGTAATATGCAAGCGGATAAAATACCTTACAGTATGCAACACGCCATGCCATCATAACATACGCTGCAGCATGTGCCTTAGGGAACATGTACTTGATTCGCTCGCATGACCATATATACCAGTCCGGTACACCATGGTCAATCATATCCTGCTTCCACTCCGGCCATTCTTTACATTTGCCGGATGCAACCTTACCCTTTCGGACCATTTCCATTATCTTAAATGATTCCTCTGAATCAAGTCCCTTCTGGATAAGATATATCATAATATCGTCTCGTGTACATATAGCTGTTGAAATAGTAGCTTTTCCTTCTTTAATAAGAGTCTGTGCATTGCCAAGCCATACATCAGTACCATGCGCAAGTCCTGCGATACGTACAAGGTCTGAGAAATACTGCGGCTTGGTATCCATAAGCATCTGCATAGCAAAGTCAGTACCAAACTCTGGTATTCCAAGTGCTCCTAACTTTGTGCCGCCTATATCCTCAGGCTTGATTCCAAGTGCAGATGTATTCTGGAACAGCGACATAACCTCTTTAGAATCAAGTGGAATCTCAAGAGGGTCAATTCCCGTTAAATCTTGTAACATTCGTATCATTGTAGGATCAAGATGTCCTAAGATATCAAGCTTTAACAGGTTGTGGTCAATACTATGGTAATCAAAATGTGTTGTTACTATAGATGTCGTCATATCATTTGCAGGGTGCTGTACCGGTGTAAATGAATGAATCTCTTCACCAATTGGAAGTACAACAATTCCACCAGGATGCTGTCCTGTAGTTCTTCTAATATCAATACAGCCTTCTGCTATTCGTTCTATCTCACATTTTCTCTTAACAATAGGAGGCTTGCCCTCAAGTGCATTCTTTGCTGACTTCTCTTCAAAATACTTCATAACGAAACCATACGCAGTCTTTTCTGCGACAGTACCGATAGTTCCAGCTTTGAAGGTCTGCCCTTTTCCAAAGATAACCTCTGTATAGGCATGAGCCTTACTCTGGTATTCATTGGAGAAGTTAAGATCAATATCAGGCTCTTTGTTTCCCTTGAAACCAAGGAAAGTCTCAAACGGAATATCAAATCCCATCTTATTAAGCTTTGCTCCGCATTTTGGGCATATCTTATCAGGCATATCGCAGCCTGCGCCTCCGGCAAATGCTTTGACTTCATCTGAATAGAAATCATTATAGTAGCATTTTGGACACAGATAATGCGGGCTTAACGGATTAACCTCGGTGATACCCGCCATTGTTGCTGCTAATGAAGAACCAACCGAACCTCTTGAACCAACCAGATAACCGTCATCATTAGATTTCCATACAAGCTTCTGTGCAATTATGTACATAACGGAATATCCGTTAGAGATAATTGAGTTCAACTCTCGCTCTAATCGCTCAGTTACTATCTGTGGAAGCTCCGGACCATATATCTCATGAGCTCTATTTTCACAGATTGTACGAAGCATCTGGTCAGAGTTCTCAATGAACGGAGGACATTTATCCGGTCTTACAGGCTCAATCTCCTCACACATATCCATAATCTTATTAGTGTTGGTTACAACAACCTCGTATGCCTTGTCGCTTCCGAGATAATCGCACTCATGAAGCATTTCTTCAGTAGTATGAAGATACAGCGGTGCCTGATTATCCGCATCATCAAAGCCTTTTCCTGCCATGATAATTCTACGGTACACCTCATCCTCCGGATTTAAGAAATGCACATCGCAGGTCGCCACAACAGGCTTGCCGAATTTGTCCCCAAGCTCTACTATTTTACGGTTCAGATTGCGCAAATCCTCCTCATTCTGGACATAGCAATCCTCTTTCTCAATCATGAACCTGTTATTGCCAATTGGCTGTATCTCAAGATAGTCATAGAAATTAACTATTCGCGCTATCTCTGCTTCTGAACGACCATTTACAAGACTTCTGAAAAGCTCACCTGCCTCACACGCACTTCCTATAATAAGACCTTCCCTGTACTGGTTAACAAGACTCTTCGGTATCTTAGGGAATCTGTTAAAATACTGCAAATGTGATGCAGAAACAAGTCTGTACAGATTAATCCTTCCCATCTCATTAGAAGCAAGAATTATACAGTGATACTGATGAAGCTTCTTGATGGCGTTCTCATCCATCTTGCCTTCCTCATTAAGCTTATCAACGTCAGGAATATCCCTGTCGTAAAGCATTTTAATCATCTTGACAAATATGTCTGCAGTCGCAGCAGCATCGTCAACCGCCCTGTGGTGGCTTTCAAGTACAACATTAAGATGCTTTGTAAGCGTATCCAGCTTATAATTATGAAGATTTGGCATAAGAAACTGTGCAAGAAGCACTGTGTCTATAATGGTAGTATCCACATTTATACCAATCTTCTCTGCCTTATTGATTATAAAGCTCGTATCGAATTCCGCATTATGTGCAACCATAACAGCACCCTCGCAGAATTCAAGGAACTTAGGCAGAATCTCCTCTATCTTAGGTGCATTCATAACCATCTGGTCATTAATGTGCGTAAGTGTCTCAATTCTGAACGGAATAGGAATCTCAGGATTAACAAATGTAGAGAATCTGTCTACTATCTCACCATTGCACACCTTGACTGCACCTATCTCTATAATTCTGTCAACTTCCGCAGAAAAGCCCGTTGTCTCAAGGTCGAACACAACATATGTATCGTTAAAGCTCTGTCCTCTCGGATTCGTTACTATCTGCTTGGTATCATCAACAAGATAAGCCTCGACTCCGTATATTATCTTAAAATCAAGCTTCTCACCCTTCTTGGCATAAGAGCCTTTGAGGTCGCTCATCGTATGGAATGCATCTGTAAATGCCTGCACAACACCGTGGTCAGTAATTGCAATTGCCTTATGTCCCCATCTGATTGCCTGTTTGATAATATCAGATACATAAGACACACCATCCATATCACTCATCTTAGTATGGCAGTGCAGCTCAACTCTCTTATGAAGTGCGAGGTCATTACGCACCTGTCTTGTATCAGAGCCTTTTCTTATGCCCCACACATTGGCAATTGATATTTCCTGGTCGTACTTGTCAAATGTAGCATTACCCTTAATCTTTAAGAAATTCCCCTTCTTGATAACACCTGAAAGCTCCGGTACCTGCTCATTTTTTGCAAATACCTTCACTGTAATTGTGTCTGTAAAATCTGTCACGTTGAACATAATAATAGTTCTTTCGTTACGGATTTCACGCATTTCAACATTACGGACCATACCAGAGATAATAACATCTCCGATTGCCGTATCTATCTGTTCAATCGGTGTTACATCACCGTCAAAATCTCTTCCATATAAAACATCTTCGTTAGCAGGCTTTCTGCTGTATGTCTTAAGCTCTTCCCTGCCTCTGTTATCGCTTGCAAAAAATGCTGCTCTAGCCGCCTTCTGCTTGGCTGCTGTCTCAGCTTTCTTTGCTGCCTTCTGTTCAGAAGTAAGCTTCTTATCATCCCTGCCGTCGGCATTATCTTCTGCTGCCATCATATTATTCTCAATTTCTTTGACACGAAGATTAATCCTGTATGCATTTTCTCTCTCGTACTGGCTTTCCTTCTTCTTGGCATACTGATACTCAACATCTATCTCAAACCCGAATCTGTTCAGGAATATTTTCTTGAAATAATCTGTCAGTGTATCAGCATACTGATGTGCAAGGAAACTGTCCTCAATCGTGAATACAAGCATATCCTCTTTCTCAAACTCCCACTGGGAATTCTTTAAAAGATTATATTCAAGTGTCCAGTATTTCTCCAGCTCTGCAAGGATACTGTCATAATATATATCCATTACAGTCTGTGGCGTATACTGTGCTGACAAAACATATCTGTCGATAATCCGCACGTCCATGTTGGATATACGGAATATCTGTTTCTTTAATGCATCCTCAACCTTGAATATTATTGGTTTTTCTATTACCCTGTCACTCTTTATATAAACGCGTGCCAGAGAATTGGTCGATGTTTTCGAGACTTTAGTTACTTCAACATTCTCAAAATACACCGCCAGATCCTCTGGCAGCTTCAGCGTCTTAAACACTTCAAAAAATCTGTACATATGTATCACTCATTCCAATTATCAAGTTCATACCTGAGTGTATCAAGAAGTTCCTCTTCTGGAACCTTCTTAATAATCTCTCCATGTTTAATAAGTACTCCGCAGCCGTCACCGCCTGCAATTCCAAGATCAGCTTCCTTTGCTTCTCCCGGTCCGTTAACTACACATCCCATTACAGCAAGCTTCAAGTCAAGGTCATACCCTGAAACCATTTTCTCAACCTTTCCTGCAAGGTCTATAAGATTAATTCTTGTTCTTCCGCATGTAGGGCATGAAACAACCTCTATTCCGCCTTTTCTTAAGCCAAGAGTCTTAAGTATCAGTTTCGCAGCCTCTATTTCCCTTACAGGATCATCTGTAAGAGAAACTCTTATTGTGTCGCCAATTCCCTGATTCAGTATAAGACCAAGTCCGATTGATGACTTAATGCTTCCTGAGAATATTGTTCCAGACTCAGTAATTCCAACATGAAGCGGATGATTAGTCTGTTTTGCAATAAGCTCATGTGCTTTAACACACATCATTACATCAGAAGATTTGATGCTGACAACAAGATTATCATAACCTAAGTCTTCAATAATCTTAACCTTGTCAAGTGCGCTCTCAACGATTCCCTCTGCTGTTACTCCACCATATTTCTCAATAAGGTCTTTCTCAAGTGAACCGCTGTTGACACCAACCCTGATTGGTATATTTCTTTCCCTTGCAACATCAACAACAGCCTTTATCTTGTCTGTTCCGCCGATATTGCCCGGATTAATTCTAATCTTGTCAGCCCCATTCTCCATTGCCATAATAGCCATCTTGTAATCAAAATGTATATCTGCAACGAGAGGTATCTCTATCTGCTTCTTTATCTCTTTGATTGCAAGTGCAGCTTCCTTAGTTGGAACTGTGCATCTGATGATTTCACAACCAGCTTTGGTAAGCTCCTTAATCTGCGCTACTGTTGCAGCAACATCTTCTGTATGTGTATTAGTCATTGACTGGATAAGAATAGGATTGCCACCACCTATAACACATTTTCCTATCTTAACAACTTTAGTATTATCTCTGTACATAACCCCTGTGTCCTTTCTGTATTAGAACAATGCCATTATATCTTTAAACAATACAACAACCATAAGTATGACAAGAAGTATCATACCTATGAAATTAACAATTCCCTCATGCTCTCTCTTAACCGGCTTGCCTCTTAATGCCTCTATTATAAGGAATACAAGTCTGCCTCCGTCAAGTGCCGGAATTGGCAGCAGATTCATTACTCCTAAGTTGGCACTGATAAGTGCTGCAAGATTCATAAGATTAAGGAATACATAAAATGCACCATCTGCCTTACTTTCTTCAACAATCTCACTCATTGTGCTGACAGTTCCAACTGGTCCTAACAATGAATCAAACCCAATCTTTCCTGTAAATAACATTCCAAGACTCTGAATTACAGTCTTGACACTGTATCCGACTTCCTCCACTGAATACTTAAGCGTACCAATAGGAGAAGTCTTTACCCTGTCTCCATATACAACAAAGCCTGTATCATAGCTTTCAACTTCAACCATCTTAGGCTCAACTGTCACATCAACATTTTTTCCATCTCTTGCAACCGTGAATGTGACACTGCTTCCACCACTTGATGTAATGGCTTCTGTCACACTGGAACTGTTCTCCATTGCAGTCCCATCAACTGCTTTGATAACATCATTAGCTTTAAGTCCCGCCTTTTCAGCCGGAGAATCCTTGGTAACTGAACTTATGAGACAATTCTCATTCATCATAATTCCAACCTGATACTTCTGCTGCTTAATATGCTGCGGAGTAACAGTTGTTGTCATCTTTTCACCGTCTCTTGTAAATGTTATGTTAAGAGTCTTATCTGCATTATAAGCCCTGTAGAAATAAAAATCCCTGTAAAATGTTACCTTATGTCCATTAACCTTAGTTATGACATCACCTTCCTGAAGCCCTGCTTCTGTGGCTGGCGAATTATCTTTAACAACGTCAATGTCACATGGATCATAGCCAAGACTCCCGACAATAACTACTGCACACACGAAAGCAAGAAGGAAATTAAATACCGGACCTGCTGCTATAACAGCAATTCTTGCCCAGACTGATTTACTTGCAAATGACTTTTCCATGTCATAACCATTTTCAATAGCAAGCTTCCTTTTCTTAGCTTCCTTCTCTTCATCCGTAAGCTCTTCGTCATCATCTTCTTCTGACTGTATAACACTCATCTCAAGAAACTCATCACCAAGCATCGTACATGCACCACCAAAAGGAAGTGCTTTAATACAATATTCCGTCTCACCTTTTCTGAAATGTATCAGCTTCGGTCCGAATCCGATTGAGAATTCAACTACAGTTATGCCATTAGCCTTAGCTATTATAAAATGTCCGAATTCATGGACAATAACAATTATACTAAGTACAAGAATCGCCAGAATAACATTAAGAACCAACTCCTACCACCTGCTTTCTATCATGTCTGTTACTATCTTCTGTGTAGAGAGAATCTGCTCTACTGTTGGATTATTGATATAATCCACTTCATTCATGGCGTATTCTATAATATCCGGAATATCCAGATATTTTATCTTTCTGTCTAAAAATCTTGCTACAGCTACTTCGTTAGCTGCATTAAGTGCAGTCGGGATATTTCCCCCGCGTGCTGCAGCCTCGTAAGCAAGCTTAAGTCCCTTGAAAGTCTCCATATCCGGCTTTTCAAATGTAATCTTAGCCAGTTCATAGAAATCAAGTCTTTCTGTATTAAGCTCTCTTCTTTCAGGATAATAAAGAGCATACTGTATAGGAAGTCTCATATCAGGACTTCCAAGCTGTGCCATAACAGCTCCATCCTTGAATTCAACCATTGAATGGATTATGCTCTGTGGCTGGACTATAACCTGAACCTTCTCGGCAGGTACTCCAAAAAGCCACTGTGCCTCCATCACCTCAAGCCCTTTATTAACCATAGTAGAAGAATCTATTGTTATCTTGCGTCCCATAGCCCAGTTAGGATGCTTAAGTGCATCCTCTAACTGTACATTTTCAAGGTCAGCTCTTTTCTTTCCTCTGAATGGACCACCAGAAGCTGTAAGAAGAATCTTCTCTATCTCACCACGGTTCTCACCGTTAAGGCACTGGAATATTGCTGAATGTTCGCTGTCAACAGGATATATATTAACATTACATTCCTTAGCAAGACTCATAATAATATGACCAGCACACACAAGTGTCTCTTTATTGGCAAGTGCAATGTCCTTATGTGCTTTGATAGCTTCAACTGTAGGTGTAATTCCCATCATACCTACAACCGCTGTGACAACAATTTCTGCACTCTCAATTGTTGCAGCCTCAATAAGACCTTCGTCACCACTTACAATCTTAACATCCATATCACCGATAAGAGTCTTTAACTCTGGAACAAGTTCTTCTTTACCTATACATACAAGCTGTGGCTTGAATTCACGGACCTGTTCTGCAAGGTCAGCAACCCTTGTACCCGCTGCAAGTGCAACTACATTAATATCAGCATTTCTTCTAATAACATCTAATGTCTGTGTTCCAATTGAACCAGTTGAACCAAGTATCGAAACGTTCTTCATTATCAACCTCCAAAGACTTTGTTAATAACCTCTATTGCCCAGTAAACAACAGGTGCCGTAAATATTGCACTGTCGAATCTGTCCATAATTCCGCCATGTCCCGGTATTAACTTTCCATAGTCTTTCACATCATGATTTCTCTTAATAGCAGATGCAGCCAGGTCTCCGAATATAGACAGGAATGCACCTATGAAGCTGGCTATTGCAAATGTATATACAGGATGTACAAGTACATCTGACATCTTAGAGCTTATGGCAAATCCATATCCAAAGCCAAGAAGTGTCGCACCGACAACTCCACCTATTGCGCCCTCGTAAGTCTTCTTAGGTGAAAGCTTTGGAGTCATCTTATGCTTTCCAAGAAATACACCTGTGAAATATGCACATGTATCATTGCCCCATGAAGACACGAATATAAGCCATACGATATATATTCCGTCCTGCAGCATTCTTACCTGATAGATATAAGAAAGTGTTACAGCAACATACACTATACTGAAGAATACCCACATAACATCTTCTGTCTTGTATTTTGGAAATGTAAATACATAAACTGACATCATAAGTATGCATGAAGCTACAAGAAGCAGTAAAATATATGCCGGATCATTAAGCAAAAGAATAAAATAATAAGTAATTGCCGCTATATATCCTACAACTGCCAGTCCTGTCTTCTCAAGTTTCTTAACTTTAATAAGCTCATACATTCCAACAAGTGAAATAAACAGACTGAACCCGAATGTAACCCAGCCTCCAAAATACAGGCATGTGAAAAGTATGACTATGAGCACAGCTCCGCTCATAATTCTTGTACGCATAATCTACTCCTCCTTAACTCCGCCGAATCTTCTTTCCGTCTTATTATATTTCTCAAATGCTTTAATAAGTTCTTCCTTGTCAAAATCAGGCCAATAAATATCTGTGAAATCCTGTCTCTTATACACATCTCCGAGCCCACGAGACGCTCATG
>ENA-OYZI01000646-OYZI01000646.1-human-gut-metagenome-genome-assembly--contig:-NODE-646-length-10655-cov-9.634528_pt1 | contig 10655 bp, 4 predicted proteins | sample MGYA00243288_ERZ653471 | MGnify/ENA primary metagenome ERZ653471 (study PRJEB26926, sample SAMN06164901) | human gut metagenome | biome: ENVO:00009003; feature: ENVO:2100002; material: ENVO:00002003... | reverse complement strand
GTATAAGCATCTGCCAAATGAATTACTTCACCTTCCTTTGTACCCACATAGTATTGGAAAGCATACTCTTTACCAGCATCTAACCCCGCCAACGTAATCCACCAACATCCGGAAGCATCATCACGATACATCTGCGACTTTTCGTCATTACTTAAGGTCCAATTGTTAAAGTCACCCACAACATGTGCAAAATCCTTATGATTTCCATTCACATCTTTATCATAAAGTACCAGTGTCACTGTAGAATTATCCATTATGTTGATACCTTCGACCATATCAGCCGGTACAGCGGCAGTTTTAATCTCACCGGGTACAAATCCTTCATATTTTGTATCAGTTACCGCTATAAAGGAATCAGTATCTATTCCTTTTTTACTACCATCCGCACTACGAATCACTATTCCAAGTTGGTTCACCGGTGTCTTTCCACTCCCAAACCACTCCCGGATATTCGGACTCAATGTAATACTCCAAATATTAGCCTCAGATAAAGTCATCTTACATTTATCTTTGTTTTCTGCCCACTCTGCAGGCACGAATTGCCAACGACCTTCACTGACAACACCAATATGTACATACACATCTCCTTTATACTCATAGAGGGCAGACTTTGTATCCGCTTTAAACGTAATGACAAGAGACTGATCAGCATCTGGTACCACCGGTGTATAACTCAGACCAGCAGGAATTGCAATTGCATTGGCAGCTTGAGTGACGGATATTTCTTCCCTTTTTGAACCGGATATAATATTCAATTGTGCTGTACGCGCTATTCCAGTTTCATTTTTAGCAACAGAAACCATAATCGTAGCTTTTCCTGACAAGCCTTTTGCCGGATTGATACTGCACCAGCCAATATCCTCACCACTCAGCTCAGCAGTCCATTGATATCCGGCCTCAAAACTGACACTTTGTGAAGAAGCAGCTTCAGCAAAGCTAAAACCTTGTTCAAAAATAGCTTCACTACCGGAGGCAGGAGTCAAATATTCCTGAAACTCCTCTTTGTTGTCACTACATGCCGTGAATGCCAGCAGCACGCTGAAGCATATCAAATGCCATAAAACAAGATTCTCACGTTGAACGATAATTTTCATAATATGAAGTATTTAAAGTTATCACTTCACAAATATAACCGGAAAAGAAAGGGCAAATCAATTAACGTAAAGGAAAACGAGAACAATATCACGAAAACGTTTGCATATCAAACAGAAAGAGGAGACCTTACACAATATAATAGTATAGGGTCTCCTCTTTTATTAAAATCCAGCCGTCAGAATCTAATTATTCTATACTCTAATGCATTCAGTTTAATTTCATTCATCAATTCCAGAGGTTTATTTTCGTAAATATCAGTAGCTACATGATGCTTCCAACCCTCCGGTAAGATAACAGAAACATCTCTATTACGCACATTAACCAATATCATAAAAGCATCTTTACCATCACTTTTCTGATACATCAAGACGTCTGAAGCAGGATACCCAGTTAATATTCCTTTCCGAAGTGCAGGATATTTATTATACAATCCCATTAAACACCCATATTCTTGATAAATATCCGAACATTCGGACCAATCCACGGATGTATATGCAAAAAAATTAATAGGAGCCTCATGTCCAATTTCTTGTGAACTATAAATCAATGCTCCACCATGCAAAAAAACTGTTCCAACAAAAGCAGCCATAGCTGCCCTTTCACTTCCTAACTCCACAATTGGCGACATTTTAGAAGCCTCATCATGATTGGTAATAAAACGTAATTTCATTTTTCCTGCCGGAATTGAGTCATACTCGCTCCAATCCACCTCCAACAAGCGTGCCGCACTACTATCATTAACGAAAACATCCCGCATCGCCTCCATCAAATCCCAAGCATAGTTCATATCAAATCCTGCATCAAAATGATCTTTGCGCTTACCTTCTGCCAACATTAACAATTTCCGATTTGGAATAGCCCTCAGAGAATCAACAGCTTGCTTCCAGAAAGTATATGGAACATAATCAGCAGCATCACAGCGAAAACCATCTACACCAACTTCTTGTATCCAATATTTCATAGCATCAATCATTGCAAGGCACATATCTGCATTATCGTAGTTCAAATCTGCCACATCATTCCATCCCGTTCCTGCAGGAGAAATTATATTTCCGATACTATCCTGAGTATACCACTCTTTATGTTCTTTAATCCAAGCATGGTCCCAAGATGTATGATTAGCAACCCAATCTAAAATTACACTTATTCCTTTTTCATGGCATAATTCCACTAAACGCTTAAATTCTTCTACTGTTCCAAATTCAGGATTTATTCTTTTATAATCTTTGATACAATAAGGAGAATTCACCGTATTTACCTCACCAATCTCATAGATTGGCATAAACCAAACAACATTAACACCCAAAAACTGAATAGAATCAAGATGTTTTGATATGACATTAAATGCATTCTTCAGAGCAAAAACACGTGGATTGATTTCGTACATCACAACGTCTTCTACAGCAGGTAATACTTGCTTTTGTTCAGTAACTATCTCGCGTTTTCCGGCACAAGCATACACTGTCAATAATACAAGTATAGTATAAAATAAATTCCTCATCTATTTACAATTCATTGGTCTGACAAATAAAAAAGGATTAAAGGTCCCCCCTTAATCCTTTTTCTATAAATAAGAGAGCCTTAATTGGCTGTCATTGTAGCATTCTTAGCTTCTGGATCCAATACAATCGTGTATGTTCCAGCTGAAACTTTAATATTTCCACCATCCTGCGTCAGCGCACCTAAACTACCACCAAAGTTTATAGTCCAAGCTGCATCCCATCTGAATTTCATTTCACCATCACCTAATGTAACAGTCACCGACCACTTTTGCGTTTCAGCATCATAATCCATTAAAGTGCCTTTATCCCATCCACCAGGAGTAGCATCACCAATAATCTCCCAACCTGTCTTATCCAAAGTAGCAACCATCTTCTTAGTATCGGCACCTACTCGATAATAACCGGCAGCCTCAATCTTAACATTACCGCCATCACCGATAACAAACGTAGTTGATGTCTTAGCCTCATTCCAAGTAATATCTCCAACAACACCAATCCACGTACCAGAATCATAGAACTTGAATTCTGTATCGGCAGGGAAATAGTGAGTGCCAGTATATTTGAAATCACGAGCTGCAGATTCTACCTTATAGCAATCATCAGCTTCCGGCTTCCAACCATCACCACTCTGATAGCTACCAGGCAATGTCATTGCAGAGCTAGAAAGCTCAATCGTTGTTTCTTCCATACTATAAGTATATTTTCCTGCATTAGTCAAATTTAAAGTAATAATATAGGGACTTGCCTTTACCACTTTGAAATTTTGACCTCCAGCAACCAAGTTACCGGCCAACTCAGAAAGTTTACCTTCTTCTGCTCCATAATTGAATCCCCAGTCATTATTGGCTCTAAATTTGAATTCCTTATCGAGCAACGGAGTAACCACTGTCCAAAGACGAGTAGTGGTATCGTATTCCATCTGGGTATCTTTGTCCCAACCACTAGACGTAGCATCTCCAATTACTCCCCAAACCAGCCCTTTCTCTGATTGGGTTACCTTACCTTCTGCATCTAAAGTAATTTCAATGAAACCTTTACCATCAGCAGTAACTTGCTGATCTTTAGCCAATACTTTCGTAAGGTCTGCACCATCAATGATTGCATAAGAAGCAGCACCATCAAAATTGGCATAACCACTATAAATGCCATCACCGTCAGGGTCACCTATCAAATAGGCAGTAGTGTAGTCCCAATCAGGATAGCCAACAGCTACATAAGCATACTTCCATGTAATATTATCTACATTAGGGTCATAAGGTGTAGCCTTAAAAGTTATTGAGTTACTAGCTGCATCAGTATAAGCATCATATGCCTCAGAAACCAAAGAAACAGTAAAATCATACGTTTGCCCCGGATATGCTCCTACCTTAGCCAATAAAGAATTCATTTCACTATTTGTAAATGCCAGTTTTGCATCCCCTGTTTCTCCTATTACAATACTCTTATTGGTAGAAGTATTTGTTAGAGTTACAACATAATTAACTACTGCAGAAACTCCATAATCTGCCTTATCCCAAGCTATTTCCGGAAATTGCGCATCCTTATTGTCTTTAGTAATAGTAATGTCTGTTTGGGAAAGCGCATGCAATGCAGCAGCAGTCTTCAATTCCAATATGGGGGTAGCATCCTCCTCACAAGACATCAATGCGAAGATTCCAGCCAAAAGTAAATAAATATATTTTGTCTTCATATCATTCATGTTTAATCATTAATATTAGTATCCTTCATTCTGTACCAGGTTCTGATTAGAACCAACATCGTCTGAAGGCAAGGGGAACACTTGATAAAAGCTTTCAACAGATTTTCCTGCCGCAACTCCACCCTTCCATGGCCAAACATAATCAGCAGAAGTATATTTACCGAAGCGAATCAAATCTGTACGTCTTTGAGCTTCGTAGAATAGCTCACGTGCGCGTTCATCCATCATAAAGTCCAAAGTAAAATCACTATCGGAAATAGGTGCGGACGCCTTGTCTGAATATGCACGTTTACGCAAATCATTTACATATCCCAAAGCCTCTGTTTTTGTTGCTCCTTGTCCGCCACGAAGAACAGCTTCTGCTAAATTCAAATAGATTTCACCTAAACGGAATAATGGATAATCTGTCCAAGCTTCCGCAGATGCAGGTTTACTTCCATCTTTATTCACATTATAAAACTTGGTAACGGGAATGCCATTATTGACAAAATCAGCTTCATTTGTGATCTCAATATTTGTGGTAGCTTCTGTACGCAACATTGCTTTACGAGTATCCTTATCACTGCTATCCTCTTTTTCAAAGATATTATATAAAGACGACTTAGCTCTAACACCTTGCCAACCTCCCTTTGCATTCGTTTCTTCTTGAAAATCAGCAGAACCCCAGCATAACAAAGCTGTCATACCTCCCCAGGTCATTGTATCTTCACCTTCATATCTCAATGGGAAAATCATCTCTTTGGATTGGTCATTATCAGCTTTGAACATATCGCCATAAACCGGTTCCAATTGGTAACCTGCTGAAATAATCTTTTTAGAATAAGTCACACATTCAGTATATTTATTTACACCTACATACGTGTCTGCATTCAAATACAAGCGAGACAATGCAGCCCACAGAGCAGCTTTATTAGCATGTCCATAATTATCATTAAATCCAACTACAGGATCAAGCATATCACTTTCACATGCCAACATTTCACTTTCAATGTATTCAAATAATTGATCTTTCATAATTTGTTGTGGACGAACGCTACCAATAGGGCTGTTTTCATCTACAAACGGAACATTACGATACAAATCCAAAGCATACAGATACATCAAAGCACGCATAAAACGAGCTTCTGCACGGAAAGTTTTAATAGAAGCCTTTACTTGCTCTGAACAACCTCGTGAGGCAAGTTTATCATCAGTTGTTTCACGTAAAAACGCATTTGACAAGTTAATCTGATAATACAAACGATAATATGATCCTTTGATCCATGGACTTGAAGCAGCCCAAGAAATATGATTGAAGTCTGGAATACCAGGATCATTCCAGCAACAATGAGCGATATCAGAAGCCAATTCCTGCATATTCCACAATACGCGAATAAATGAAGCCTGAGAACCACCGTCAATGCCGACAACATCCTGGTCTGAGTCTCCACCTGCATTACCACCTATTACCAAACCTGCATATATTTTAGCCAAACTTTGTTCATAAGCTCCTATCTCCTTTCCAAAAACGACATCCGAAACCAATTCATCCTTATCCAATGGAACCGTATCCAGATCGTTCACACAAGAGGTAACCCCTAACATCGTACTCAAAAGGGCTGCCGACAATATATATTTATATTTTAATATTTTCATAACTTCATTGATTAAAAATTAAGATTCAAGCCTAACATAAATACACGAGGGCGAGGATAGATATTATTATCAACTCCACTACCGCTAATTTCAGGATCCAAACCATCATATTTGGTAATAACAAACGGATTCTGTACCGTGACATAAACACGTGCACTTTGTTTATCATTGAACAGCTTGTTAAAAGTGTATCCTAATGAAATATTGTCCATCCGTACAAAAGAAGCATTCTGAACATAGTAACTAGAACGATATTGCACTGTCTTGAAATTTGTTTTCCATGCAGAAGTCAAACGATTTTTCAAGAAACCAGTTTGGTCATACATTTGTGAACCATCCCAAGCCTCACGATTGGATTGTACATTGTTATAAGCATAGTTTCCAATACTTGCACGCAAAGCAAATGACAAATCCCAATTCTTATAAGACAATTGAGAAGTTAATCCCATAAATACGTCAGGAGCAGACTTTTTGTAAGCGACCAAATCTTCTTCGTCTATTTTATTATCCCCATTTTGATCAACATAAGCACCTTCTATCGGATTTCCAGCCTTATCATAAAGTTGTTCCCATACATAGAATGAATTATAAGGATGATCAACAGCATTTATCATGATATTATAACCGGTTGCTCCATCAATACCAGTATGAATCACACCTTTATAAGCCGGGTCATCATTAAATGTCAATTTGGTAATTTCATTTTTATTATAAGAGATGTTATAACTCAATGTCCAGTCCCAATCTTTTGTCGTGATAGGATGAGCCGTCAAAGTAAGTTCAATACCTTTATTCTCCAATGTACCTACATTCGTCAACAACTGGTTACTAAAGTTTGTACCGGCAGGAGCTGTAACCGTATTCAGCAAATCATCAGTTTTACGATAATACAAATCAAGAGTACCTGTCAATTTGTTGTTCAATACACCGAAATCCAATCCAATATTGTAAGTTGTAGTTTCTTCCCATTTCAAGTTTTCATCATAAGCTTGAGGAGCAATCAATGAATACTTGTTATTACCAAAATAATAATTTGCTCCAGCTTTGGAATACATATAGCGAGCCATATAAGGATAGTCACCATTATTCAGGTTTTGCTGACCAGTAATACCATAGCCCAAACGCAACTTCAAATCAGAAAGCCAATCCACTCCCTTCAAGAAATTCTCTTCTTTCATCTTCCATGCCAAAGCAACTGAAGGAAATAATCCCCAACGATTGTCTTTATTGAAACGTGAAGAACCATCATTACGCAAGGTAAATGTCACCAAATAACGATTCAATAATGTATAATTCAAACGCCCAAAGAAAGAAACAAGATAGTTTTCAGTTGAATAATCTTCCATATCCTTATAGAATTCCTTACCAGTTTCTTCAGCTTTTACTGTAGAATAAGGATATTTGGTCCATGTAGAATTATAGAAATGCTGCCAAGAATAACCGCCCATAACATCGACATGATGTGCACCAAACTCTTTAGCATAATTCAAATAGAAATCCAGCAATGTATTCCGCTTCAATTGATAATAGCTGCTATTTTCCCCAAAACCAGTTTTATAGTTACCTTGGCACCAAGTCATAGGAGCATTATCTTCTATAATAACATCACCTTCACTCTTAGACACGTCGTAACCTAAATTCAAGTTTGCTCTCAATTCGGGCAGGAAATGAAACTTATAGTCAATTTGTGCATTACCAATACTTCTATAAACAGTTGATTCGTCATGCTTTGAATCTAAAATAGAAACGGGATTAGCCAAACCAATATCAACCGGTGTAGGATTATTGCCACTTTTCATATACATAAAGTAGCCGTTACCATAGGGATTTCCATCCATGTAAATAGGCTGTGTCGGATCATATTGCGTCGCCATACCTATTGCACCAGTATCTGCAAAACGGTTTGTATTATAAATACCTTTCACATTCAACTGAATATTCAATTTCTTATCAAAGAAATTAGGATTCAAGCTAATAGCACCAGTCAAACGCTCCATATTAGAAGTCTTCAATATACCATTTTCATTGGTATAAGAAACTGATACACGATAGGGCATGTGTGGTATAGCACCAGAAACATTAACATTGTGGTCTGTACTGAAAGAGGTTTTGAATATTTCATCCTGCCAATCAGTATTTGCCTGACCTAATGCTTTAAACTGAGCACTTGATTCACCGAATTTAGAAGTCACAAATTCTCTAAATTCATTTGCAGACATTACATCTACTTTATTGGGTCTTGTATTAATAGAGAATGTACCGCTATAACCAACTTGTACACGTCCAGACTTTCCTTTTTTAGTATTAATAATAATAACACCGTTAGATGCACGAGAACCATAAATGGCTGTTGCAGAAGCATCTTTCAAAATAGTAAAAGTCTCAATATCATTGGGATGGACAGTAGCCAAAGGATTTGACATACCATTAATACCACCGTCATCTACAGGCACACCGTCAATAACAATCAACGGATTATTGGATGCAGACATAGAAGAACCGCCACGCACACGAATTGTAGCACCAGCTCCCGGAGCACCACCGTCAGTAATCACACTTACACCGGCAGCTTTACCAACCAACATATCAGTAGCAGATGTAACAGCACCTTTTACCATTTTATCTGCACTAATAGCCGTAACAGACCCAGTCAAATCATTCTTTTTGGCTGTACCGTAACCAATTACGACCACCTCGCCCAACAATTCCGCATCATCTTGTAATGTAATAATTACTGAAGGAGCAGCAGCTACTTCTTGCGTCTTGTATCCGATAAAAGACACGACCAACGTAGCTCCCTGAGGAACTGTCAATGTAAAATTACCATCAAGGTCAGTGATTGTACCATTCGTGGAATTTCCTTTTTCCACTACATTTGCGCCTATCACTCCTCCCAAAGCATCTTTTACATGCCCTTTCACGGTGATGTTCTGTGCATAAGCGCCTACAGACAAGAATAACCCTAACATTAGGGTAAGAATCGTTTGACAGATTCTAAGATTAACTTGCTTCATGCATTTAATAAATTAAAGTTAACAATATTAATTACCTATATATATTATTCGAAAAATAATTTTCGTACTTTCGCTTTCTAACGTCTTTCAAGTACCTAAAGCATGACGCAACAAAAATATGCTTTATTACTTTAGTAAAGTATAAAGAGAGTGTAAAATGTGGAAAACGAACAGTGCAAACGATTGCATGCGGTTGCACAAGATAGAAAAATCACTTGATATATCATAATACAGCGCTTCTCTCCACTCTACATGTGGCATTCTTGCACATAACATATATGTTTATTCTGCTAAAGTACAGAGATTTTCACCGCCTAACGGCCGTTAGGCGATTTGTCGATGGCCGTTGACAGATCGCTTTACGGCCGTCAACAAATCGCTTTACGACCGTTAAGTACTACACAACATCAAGACAAAACAAAAGAAACACAAAGCTTTTACTGAAGAAATGCCATGCATGTATGAACCAAGCAACATACTTTCAGGATATGAATAACGTGTCTGCACAATATTAATATGCCATTAACACGATATTAACAAAATGGCCGACATGATATTAACTTGTTACATTACAACAAGTTAACATCATATCGGCCCTAAAAACAGAGGTGGAAGCAAAATTTGCTTCCACCTTTTTCTGTTGCTTCCACCGCACCTCAAACACCGATGAACAAAGGGTTACAGAGCAGGTGTGGTAGAGTGGAAGCAAATAGTGCTATTTATTTCTCTGAAGTATAAAGTACCAGCTTTCCGGACTTCAATCCTTTAGCCCTTGCCTCAAACACAATCTCACCGGCTTGCTCGCCACTCTGCACAATAGCCGTCAGCTGACCGCTGAAAGCCGGCATCTTGGGCAGATGGAACAAATCGAGGCTGGTAGCATCTCCATTGGCAGCAGCGCGATATTTTCCGGCACCCTTCACCGAGAAGTTTACCATGCGGCTGTCTGCCGGACAAAGGTTACCGTCCTTATCCACGACACGGACTGTGATATATGCCAGGTCCTTACCATCGGCAGACAAGTGGGTGCGGTCGGCAACCAGCTCCAGATGATGGGGCTTGCCAGCGGTACGAATCACCTTTTCTTCTGCAGGATTGCCGGAAGCATCATAAGCCACCACTTTCACTTCGCCCGGTTCATAAGGAACATCCATCCACATCAAGCGATAGCGACGCTGCAAAGCAAGGGAGTCCTGACCTTCCAAAGCACGGCTTTCATCAGCAGTAAGTTTCCGTTGTTTGCCATAACTCTTTCCGTTGACGAACAGTTCGGCACTGGGATAGCTGGTGTAAACAAAAACCGGAGTATTCTCCCCTTCCCTGCCCGGCCACGTCCAGTGCGGAAGGACATGCAAGGTATTTGCCTGCTTGTTCCATAGGCTGCGGTACAGATAGAAACGGTCTTTGGGGAGGCCTGCCAAGTCTATGATACCGAAAACGGAGCTGTGGCTGGGCCAGGAATCCGTACTATAAGGAGAAGGCTCACCCAAATAATCAAAACCTGTCCAGACGAACTGTCCGATTGTCCAGTCATAATCATCAGCCAAAGCAAAATCCTCATCGGGAAGATTCGACCAGGAACAACACTCCACATCATAACCGGAGCACTGATGGTCATCGTACATCACACTGGCTCCCTTCTGTACGGGAAATTTATAGACACCACGAGAACTTACAGTGGAAGCCGTCTCCGAACCGAGCACAATATTC
>ENA-OYZI01000623-OYZI01000623.1-human-gut-metagenome-genome-assembly--contig:-NODE-623-length-10835-cov-6.125603_pt1 | contig 10835 bp, 9 predicted proteins | sample MGYA00243288_ERZ653471 | MGnify/ENA primary metagenome ERZ653471 (study PRJEB26926, sample SAMN06164901) | human gut metagenome | biome: ENVO:00009003; feature: ENVO:2100002; material: ENVO:00002003... | reverse complement strand
TTTCTATGCAGATTATGGCTATTTTCTATTCTATCATATACATACAGTATGGTGCATACACGCACCATATCATTATAGGACACTCTTGCGTAGAATACAAGGAGGAGGTCTTTGTAATGATAGTATATGACAGGTTATGGATCACACTCAAGAAGAAAAATATTAGCCAGTATGCACTAATTAAAGATTATGGAATAGATAAAGCACAGTTACAGCGATTGCGAAAGAATATGGTCGTAAAAACGGTAATCCTTAACAGATTATGTTCCATACTTGATTGTAAGATAGAGGACATCATGGAGTTTGTGCCGGATGAGGATATTAAGTAAAGAGATATTTCCAAAATGTAATGAGAGTTTGGAAATATCTCTTTTTTTAATCCGCAAATATTTATATTCTTGGTATTAAGGTGTACAATATTCCACCTGAAATAGCTGGTTTAGTCACTCTTACAAAAGATTCGCTTACGGTACAATGAATACAGCTTAAGCAAATATATAAGGTGCCGGAAAAGAGTGGAAGGTGTACTACGATATTGTTAATAGTGGAGAAAGAATAAAAGAGTTGCGTGCGGCAAGAAGAATGACAAGACAGCAGCTTGCCGAGCAGATTGGATTGTCAGTGGATGCTCTGCGGAAAATTGAAGCTGGTGTAAATGGAGCAAAAATAGATACGCTGATTAGTATTGCTGAATTGTTTCATATAACGTTGGATTATCTTGTGTGTGGGTGTGAAAGAAAGGCAGAAGTCGATGATCTGCTGGTTGGTCTGAAGGAGAAGGAAGTACAGTTTATCACACTTATTCAGAAAAGTTCTATTATAAGTGTAAGAACCGTAGAAAATTAGCTAGGCTATGTGAAAATAAGTACTCTTATGATTATTCTGAGGTTATGGATAGTGTTTTTTCTGTTATCCGTCAGCATATGAGTTTGTGTGTTGAGAAAACAAAGTTTGTTCAGAAGATGAACAGCAGAAAAGAGAATGTTCTTCAATATGATATTTATACCAAGCAGATAGCAAAACTTCAAAATGATGTAAGAAGAATTACCGCTAACAAAAGTGGTTTGTATGAAGATTATAGGGAACAGTTAATCACTGCGGAAGAACTGTGCCAGTATCAGAGAGAATATGAAAGCAGAGTAAATGAGATTGAAGCGCAGATTACTGAATTGCTTCATCGAAGAAGTCTGTATGAAAAAGAATTTCATATTGATGAAGGATGGGAAGAAACTGTCAATAAATATATGGCTAAAAGAAAACTTACAAAGGAGCTTGTGGATGCTTTTGTATCGGAAATTGTTTTTTATGATGGCAATATAGAAGTTAAGCTCTTGTATGATGATTTCCTAAAGGAGTTGCTTAAAGTGGCAGAAGTTAAGCAGAAAATCGCAGAGATAGAAAGTCTGATTACAGAGAAGCAGGAAACACTTGATATGCAAAAGGATCTCTTTCTTGATGCAAAGCAGGAACAGCTAACAAAGCTTAGTAAGTTGGATGAGTTTGATGAAGAAGTAATCAGATATCTCATTGATTATGTGTTGGTGTATGATAATGAGCATATTGAAATCAGATGGAACTTTGATGACTTTCAGGCTGGATGATGGTATAATCAGTAGTAATAGCGAGAAAACAAAATTATAAAGAAGTAACATGGGGAATCTTGCTAAAGGTTCCCCATTGATAAAAAAAATTAATTTTTTTTTGTTTCTTACTTGACACGAGCAGAGTGTCATAGAGCTGTAACACCGGGGACGAAGAGGGAGCTGGAAAGATTTTTCGGAAAATCCTTGTGGTATGGATTTACGGGAACACCTCGTTTTGCAGAAAATCCATATCCGAAGTTAGGTGATTTGCCTCGGACAACAGAAGAATTATATGGAAAGCGACTGCATGAGTATACCATTCAAAATGCGATTAAAGACAATGCTGTATTAGGGTTTCAGGTAGAGCATGATGGACCCAAAAACATGGTAGACGAAACGGACAGCCGAATTTACGAGAATGAAACACATATGTTGAAAGTGCTGGATGTGATTTTGAACAAGTCCTATCATAAGCTGGGATTCCAAAATGGTAAGGGAAAAACTTACGAGGGGTTATTAACAACCAGTTCAATCCAATTAGCACAGAAGTATTATGAATTATTGAAAAGAGTGAAAAATGGTGAGACATCTCTACAGATAGATGAAAGGATCAGACAGGTATTGCCGGATTTCCCCAAGTTTGCGATTACATATTCTGTAACAGAAAATGACGAAAGTTCCCATTTGAACCAACAGAAAATGCGTGAGTCATTAGATGATTATAATAGCATGTTCAATACGAAATATGATCTGTCACAGATACAGACTTATAATGGTAATTTAAATAAGCGTTTGGCGAGAAAAGACCCCAAATTTAAAAGTAGAAGCGAGCAATTGGATCTTGTAATTGTGGTAGATCGTCTCCTGACAGGCTTTGATGCACCATGTATGTCTACTATGTTTATTGACAGACAGCCAATGGGACCGCACGACTTGATCCAAGCATTTTCAAGGACAAATCGAATATTTGATAATAATAAGGCATATGGACAGATCGTAACTTTTCAGGCGCCGAAGCTCTTTAAGGAAAGTGTTGATAATGCTGTGAAATTGTATTCTGCGGGAAGCACGGGAACGGCACTTGTGGCTGAATGGAAAGAAATAGAACCTGCTTTTCGGAAATCATTGAAGGCACTTCGGGCATCTGCAGAAAAGCCATCAGAAATTCCGGGGATGTCACGCAAAGAAAAGATTGTATTTATAAAAATGTTTCAGAATTTTGATAAGCTGTTCGCACAACTGAAGGCATTTTCACAGTATGATGACAGTATGTTGGAAAGCTATGGCATTACGGAAGATGAATACGAGGATTATGCGGGACATTATTTTAATGTGAAAGCAGAGATTCAGTCAGGATCAGATGATCCAACAGATCCGGAAACCCCGGAGATAGATCAGGATTATGAGTTAATGGCATACAGTCATACAAAAATAGATTATGAGTATATTATCAATCTGATCCAGAATATTGTAACGCCTGATGATGATTCGGAAGTAACACCGGAACAAAGAAAGAAACAGATTGAAGAAGTGAAGCAATATATTGAGGATCTGCGGAAAGATAATTTTCAGGTTGCTGATATCATGGACAGCCTTGTGTATGAAATAGAGCTTGACAAGGATAAATATAAGGGGCAGTCAATTTTGAATATTGTTGAAAATATGAAACGGGATTGCATTGAGAAAGTTGTTAAGGATTTTTGCCTGACATGGTATGCGTCTAAAGACGATATTATGTATGCGGCAACTCATTACAGAAATGGAGAAATCCCAAATGAAAATGCAATTAAGATAACATCCGATTTTGCCGGATATAAGGCTGCGCAAGAGAAAGCAATACCAAAGTTCAAATATTATACACAGCTTCTTTCAGCTTTGAAGAAGACACTGGAAGAGGAAATAAAACCTCTGATCAATAATTAGGCACATTGATTTGCGGGAGAAAATAGTCTTTACTATTCATATCAGCGTAAGCACAAATAAAATGGAGGTAGCTTATGCGAAACGATATGGATGGAACAGAATTATTTTGTAATTATTATAAGCAGTGGATTGAAGTATACAAGAAGGACGCCATAAGAGAAGCGACGATGGCAAAATATCTGATGACGCAGAAATGGGTTGAAAAACTGGTTCCCAGACTGAAGGTATCTGATTTAACAAGGACAGTGTATCAGCAGCTTCTTAATGATTATGCAAAGGAGCATGAAAGACAGACGACACTTGATTTCCACCATCAGTTGAAAGGTGCCATTCTTGATGCAGTGGATGAAGGACTGATAGATAGGGATCCGACCAGAAAAGCTATTATCAAAGGAAAAACTCCCAAGGTAAAGAAGATAAAATATTTAAATCAATTTGAGTTACATACGTTAATTGCACATCTGGATATTAGGGAGAAACCCAACTGGGACTGGTTTATATTATTGGTTGCAAAAACAGGAATGAGATTCTCGGAAGCACTTGCAATTACACCGGCGGACTTTGATTTTGCAAGACAGACTTTATCTGTAAGCAAAACATGGGATTATAAAGGAGAGGGAGGATTTCTGCCTACAAAAAATAAATCGTCTGTTAGAAAAATCCAGATAGACTGGCAGATTGTTGTGAAGTTTTCGGAACTGGTTAAAAATTTGCCCGAGGATAAGCCGATATTTGTAGGAGAGGACAAAATATATAATTCAACAGTTAATGACGTTCTTTCGAGGCATTGCAGAGAATGTGGGATATCCGTGATTTCAATTCATGGTCTCAGACATACACATGCTTCTCTTTTATTATTCGCAGGTGTTTCGATTGCCAGTGTTGCAAGACGTCTGGGGCACGCCAGTATGACAACTACACAAAAAACATATCTGCATATTATACAGGAGCTGGAAAATAAGGATGTGGACTTAGTCATGAGAACATTATCCGGTTTGTAAAATTGCTGTTATAGACAAAGCTTACGCTGATCGATGAAATAAACACCATCACGCACAAAAGATACACCATACAGGAAATACACCCAGAATCGAAAAAAATACTTGCAATCCATTTTTCAGGGTGCTAAAATCTGAACCAAGAAATGCAGAGAAGGAGACTCTTGTCAGGAAAAACGACAGGAAAGTGATGCCACCGACTGAAAGCATCCGCGCGGGAACTGATAAAGGGAACACTCCGGAGCAGATTATTCGAACCTCTATGATAAGATATAGAGCTAGGGTAATACGTGACACGCGTTAAGTGGAAGAGTGGAGAAGATCTAGGAAAAGGTATTCGGCTGAAGTCTTCTCAATGCGGGTGGTACCGCGGATTTAGAATATCCGTCCCGGGACAATGATTTGTCCCGGGACTTTTTAGTTGTGTGATACATCAAAGCCGGGACACTACAGAAGGAAAGACAGGAGGAGCAACATGAAAGCAAACATGTACAGAGATGTCTATTTAAAAGACATCACGGAAGAGCAAATTGGTCAGACCCTGAAGGTCAGCGGATGGGTAGAAAACATCAGAGATCACGGCGGTGTATCCTTTATCGATCTCAGGGATATGTATGGTGTCCTGCAGGTTGTCCTGCGTGATACCTCCCTGCTTACCGGCATTGTAAAAGAGGACTGCGTATCCATTACCGGTTTGATTGAAAAGCGTGATGAAGAAACTTATAACCCGAAGATCGCGACAGGAACGATCGAGCTGGAAGCAAAGACGATCCAGATCCTTGGCAAGGTATATAAACTGCTTCCGTTTGAAGTGATGACATCCAAGGAAATCCGTGAAGATCTTCGTTTAAAATACCGTTATCTGGATCTGAGAAACCAGAAGGTAAAAGACAACATCGTTTTCCGTAGCCAGGTGATCAGCTTCCTGCGTCAGAAAATGACAGAAATGGGATTTTTAGAAATCCAGACCCCGATCCTGTGTGCTTCCTCACCGGAAGGCGCACGTGACTATATTGTACCGAGCAGAAAATACAAAGGTAAATTTTATGCACTGCCACAGGCACCACAGCAGTATAAACAGCTTCTGATGGTATCCGGCTTTGATAAATATTTCCAGATCGCCCCTTGTTTCAGAGACGAGGATGCAAGAGCTGACCGTTCACCGGGCGAATTTTACCAGCTCGATTTTGAAATGAGCTTTGCAACACAGGAAGATGTATTTGCAGTCGGAGAAGAAGTGCTCTCCGCTACCTTTGAGAAATTTGCACCGGAAGGCTATTCCGTTACACAGGCGCCATATCCGATCATCAGCTACAAACAGGCTATGCTGGAGTTTGGTACCGACAAACCGGATCTTCGTAACCCGCTTCGTATCATCGATGTGACAGAGTTCTTCCAGAGATGTACCTTCAAGCCATTTAAGGGAAGAACCGTCAGAGCCATCAAAGTAAACCGGCAGATGTCCAAGGGCTTCCATGAAAAGCTTCTGAAGTTTGCACAGTCTATCGGAATGGGTGGACTTGGTTATCTTGAGGTAATGGAAGATATGAGCTACAAGGGACCGATCGATAAATTTATTCCGGATGATATGAAAGTTGAAATGAAAGAACTGGCAGGACTTTCCGCCGGAGATACCATTTTCTTTATCGCTGATAAGGAAGCACGCGCTAACCTTTATGCAGGACAGATCAGAACCGAGCTTGGTGAAAAACTTGATCTGATCGAGAAGAACGCATACCGTTTCTGCTATATCAACGATTTCCCGATGTTTGAGCTGGATGAGGAAACAAAGCAGATCGGCTTTACCCACAACCCGTTCTCTATGCCACAGGGTGGACTGGAAGCATTAAAAACACAGGATCCGCTTACGATTCTGGCATATCAGTACGATATTGTATGTAACGGTGTGGAGCTTTCTTCCGGCGCTGTCCGCAACCACGATATGGAGATCATGGTCAAAGCATTTGAAATTGCAGGCTATGATGAAGAAACACTGAAAAACAAATTTGGCGCATTGTACAACGCATTCCAGTTCGGAGCACCGCCGCACGCAGGTATGGCACCCGGTGTAGACCGTATGATCATGCTGCTCCGCAATGAAGAAAATATCCGTGAAGTCATTGCATTCCCAATGAGCGGATCTGCACAGGATCTGATGTGTGGTGCACCGAATGATGTCACAGAACAGCAGCTTCGTGAAGTACACATCAAGGTAAGAGATTAAGAGTGGAGGTAATCTGATGGCAAACGTGATCAGTGACGAAACAATCGAATATGTAGGCATTCTGGCAAAACTTGCACTATCCGATGAGGAAAAGGAGCAGGCAAAAAAGGATATGGCAGATATGCTTGATTATATTGATCAGCTTGGTGAACTGGATACAGAAGGCGTAGAGCCGATGAGTCATATTTTTGATACTTGTAATGTATTCCGTGAGGACGTGGTCACGAACGGAGACGACAGCGAGAATATGCTGAAAAATGCACCACAGGAAAAAGACGGTATGTATCTGGTACCGAGAACATTTTAAGGAGGCTCCGAAATGAAGGATATTTTAAAATTAACGGCTGTGGAGCTTTCCACGAAGATCAAGGCAGGCGAGCTCACGGCAGTGGATGCGGTAGAAGCTGTTTTTGCGCAGATTGCAGAAAAGGAAGATGACCTGCACTGCTATGTGACATTAGATAAAGAGGGCGCACTCTTACAGGCAAAAGAAGTACAGGAGAAGATCGAAAAGGGTGAACTGACAGGGCCGCTTGCCGGTGTTCCGGTTGCGATCAAGGACAATATGTGCACAGAAGGTATGCTGACAACCTGTTCTTCCAAAATCCTTGGCAACTTTATCCCGACTTATTCTTCCGAGGCAGTTCTGAACCTGCAGAAAGCAGGTGCTGTTGTGATCGGTAAAACGAACATGGATGAGTTTGCCATGGGTTCCACAACAGAAACTTCTGCCTATGGAGCAACGAAGAATCCATGGAATACAGAGCATGTACCGGGCGGATCTTCCGGTGGTTCCGCAGCAGCGGTAGCAGCGGATGAATGTTTCTTTGCACTTGGCTCCGATACAGGCGGCTCCATCCGTCAGCCGGCGTCTTATTGCGGCGTTGTCGGTATGAAACCAACTTACGGAACCGTATCCCGTTACGGACTGATCGCCTATGGTTCTTCTCTGGATCAGATCGGGCCGCTGGCAAAGGATGTAACAGATTGCGCGACTATTTTGGAAGCAATCGCAAGCTATGATGAAAAAGATTCCACCAGCCAGAAGCGGGAAGATACAGATTTTACAAAAGCACTGGTAAACGATGTGAAAGGCATGAAGATCGGTATTCCGAAAGATTATTTCGGAGAAGGTCTGGATCCGGAAGTAAAAGAAAAAGTATTAGCAGCAGCTAACCTTTTAAAAGAAAAGGGTGCAGTTATTGAGGAGTTTGAGCTGGCACTTGTGAAATATGCGATTCCAACCTATTATACGATCGCAGATGCGGAGGCAAGCTCCAATCTGGAACGTTTCGACGGCGTGAAATACGGATATCGTGCTGAATCCGCAGAGGAACTGCACGCTATGTACAAGCAGACACGTTCAGAGGGCTTCGGACCGGAAGTCAAGAGAAGGATCATGCTCGGTTCCTTCGTTCTCAGCTCCGGTTATTATGACGCATACTATCTGAAAGCATTAAAGGTAAAAGCGCTGATCAAAAAAGCGTTTGATGAAGCCTTTGCAAAATATGATATGATCCTGGGCCCTGTTGCACCGACAACAGCACCAAAGCTTGGACAGAGTCTTTCCGATCCGATCAAGATGTATCTTGGTGATATTTATACGATTTCAGTCAATCTTGCAGGACTGCCCGGTATCAGTGTTCCGTGCGGAACAGATGCACAGGGACTGCCGATCGGTCTGCAGCTGATCGGTGACTGCTTCGCGGAGAAGAAGCTGATCCGGGCTGCTTATACTTATGAGCAGGCAAGAGGCAAGTTCGGAAGGGAGGACGCATAAATGGCAAAGCAATATGAAACCGTCATTGGTCTGGAGGTTCATGTAGAGCTGGCGACCAAAACAAAAATTTTCTGTGGCTGTTCCACCGCTTTCGGCGGCGCACCGAATACCCATGTGTGTCCTGTCTGCAGCGGAATGCCCGGTTCTTTGCCTGTTTTAAATAAGCAGGTATTAAAATATGCGGTCGCAGTCGGTATGGCAATGAACTGCGATATTACAAGATATGCCAAGTTTGACCGGAAAAATTATTTTTACCCGGATAACCCGCAAAACTACCAGATCTCCCAGTTGTATCTGCCGATCTGTCGCAATGGTTATGTGGAGATTGAAACAGAAGCCGGCAGCAAGAAGGTAGGGATTCATGAGATCCATATGGAAGAAGATGCAGGAAAGCTGATCCACGATGAATGGGAAGACTGCACACTGGTAGATTATAACCGTTCCGGCGTTCCGCTGATCGAGATTGTATCAGAGCCTGATATGCGCAGCGCAGAGGAAGTCATTGCTTATCTGGAGAAGCTTCGTATGCTGATCCAGTATCTCGGTGCTTCCGACTGTAAACTTCAGGAAGGCAGTATGCGTGCAGATGTCAACCTTTCCGTACGGGAAGTCGGGCAGAAAGAATTCGGAACCCGTACAGAAATGAAGAACCTGAACTCCTTTAAGGCGATCGCACATGCCATTGAAGGTGAACAGGCAAGACAGATCGATCTGATCGAGGCAGGCAAGGCGGTCGTACAGGAAACAAGACGCTGGGATGATACAAAGGGTGAATCTTATGCAATGCGAAGCAAAGAAGATGCACAGGATTACCGTTACTTCCCGGATCCGGACCTGACACCAATCGTTGTTTCGGATGAATGGCTTGCACAGATCAAAGCAGAAGAACCGGAATTCAGACCGGAGAAGATGCAGCGCTACAAAGAAGAATTTGATCTGCCGGACTATGATATCGAAATCCTGACAGGCACTAAGAAAATGGCGGATCTGTTTGAGGAAACAACCGCGATCTGCAACCAGCCGAAGAAGGTCAGCAACTGGCTGATGGTACAGACAATGCAGCTTCTGAAGGAGAACAGCATGGATCCTGAAGACATCCGTTTCTCACCGGAGCATCTGGCTTCCCTGATCAAGCTTGTAGATGACAAAGCCATCAATTCCAGCGTGGCAAAGACTGTATTTGAGAAGATGTTTGCGGGAGATATCGATCCGGAAAAATATGTGGAAGAAAACGGACTGAAAACCGTCAACGATGAAGGCGCACTCCGTAAGACGATTGGTGATGTGATCGCAGCTAACCCGCAGTCAGTGGAAGATTACCACAACGGAAAAGAAAAGGCGATCGGCTTCCTGGTTGGACAGACGATGAAAGCAATGCACGGCAAAGCCGATCCGGGCATGGTAAACAAGATCCTGAAGGAACTGCTGTAAAAAAGAAGTGCATATGAAAACTCCCGGGCTGAGATATCTTAAGCAATCGATAGTGCCTTTGAACCTCAGCCCGGGAGTTTATGCTTCTCAGCTTTCTGTTTTATTATCCGCCAGCTCATACAGATATCTTATAAAATCAATTCCTACATCCAGTGACTTGGAAGAAGCAGGCAGTGCGATGATTGGACGGGAATCTTCTGTATACAAGGATGTGATCGCCGGCAGATCATCCGCATAAAAACCGATGGCATATGTTTCGCCGTTGTCATAGGTAAACTCATAAAGCCGGTCTTTGACCTTCTCGTACAGATCAGCCGGAAGCTGTGCTTTCAGATCACATAGGTAGCCTTGTGAAGCAAAACCATCGATGATCCATGTATTGCCGATCAGCACATCATAATCTCCTGTTTCAATATAAGCCTGCAGCGTCTGCGAATTGGCAACGGAGAGTGCTCCGGTTGCTTCTTCAGGAATAGACAGCTTGGTATTGATGGAGACAGGTGTCTGAGATGTATCCACATTTCTGCTGGCGGCGTAACCTTCCATAAGCTCCTGACTTTGCTGCGATTTGGTGATATCGCAGTTGACGAGCGCGACATAGACATATTCCTCAAAGGAATTTTTGTAAATCGTAAATCCAAGGTAGCAGAGAAAAGCGATGACCGCGACAGCAAGCGCAACCCATTTCCACTGGTAATACCAGAAATATTTAAACCGTTCCCAGCGGGACATCTGTTTTACCCGTTCCTTTTGGGCACGGATCTCATCTTTCATCATAAGTTATCGTCTCCTTCTATGCGGCAGTATCTGCTGCGATTTAACCGTTTTCATCTTTCTTATGATACTGGCAGCCATGTAAAGTGCTGTCTCTTATACACATCTCCGAGCCCACGAGA
>ENA-OYZI01000613-OYZI01000613.1-human-gut-metagenome-genome-assembly--contig:-NODE-613-length-10900-cov-4.851083_pt1 | contig 10900 bp, 12 predicted proteins | sample MGYA00243288_ERZ653471 | MGnify/ENA primary metagenome ERZ653471 (study PRJEB26926, sample SAMN06164901) | human gut metagenome | biome: ENVO:00009003; feature: ENVO:2100002; material: ENVO:00002003... | reverse complement strand
CCCCCCGCTTGAGGGGTTTTGTCTATGTATCTTGATTGACATTTTTATCAAACCTTTACAAGTAAACGGTATACGGCATTTAGCCGTATACCGCGATAGTTTTACTATTAATAAAAACCGCCGTCGTAATTTAATTCACCGTTAATTGTTACGTTGTTACTAAATGTTGTGGAACCCGATACTGTACCGCCTGTTAATGCTAACGCACCAACATTAGCCGCTGTTATGTTTACTTGTCCTTCTCGATAGTCCGTTTCGGCTTCTCCTTTTACACCATATACCCGGCCTCTTGGGAGACTCCAATTTCCATTGGCGTTTAGATAATATGATGGATGTGACGAATCTAACTTTGGACACAAACCAGGAGCAGAGCTGCTTGCTAATGCTCCACTAAGAATCATACTTCTATTCGCTAATGCCGTGATTCTGCCATATTGGTCTATCGTTATATATGGCACATTAAAAGCAGAGCCAAAATTAATTGTTCCTGATGCGCTTGGTCCAACGCTTTGGCTTGTAGTGCCCGGAAATAACGCAACTAAATATATATTGTATTCCCCATCAGTCGTAGACGGTTTAACGGATATCGTTGTGCTCCCATTATAAATAGTTCCAGTGGGTATACTCCATTCTCCGGTTGAACAAAGGTACCTTGTTGGCTTTCCCGCAGTAGGCGTAGGAACCAGGCCAGCCGTTCCTGCTGCTGATGTTGTGGCACCAGTCATATTTGGCGCATTAACAGTAACAGTCCTGTTGTATGCCTGCGTTAATCTGCCGTATTGGTCAACAACAAACCCCGGAACAGTAAATGAAGTACCAATATTAACACTGGTACTATCCGTTAAACCGTATGCGCCAGAAGATACACCACTGTTTGTTACGCTAATAGCGCCTTGACTAATTTCAATTGCTCGTCCTGCTATATATGTAGTATCTGGCGGTACACTCCATGTTCCATCTTCTCTTAGATATTTTGTTGTGCCAGCGGTTGTCCCCGGAGACGGAACAAGTCCAGACTTGGCTTCAGAGCCAGAACCGACAAAGTTTGTATATTTAGTATCTGGTGGTGTACTCCACTGTCCCATGCCGTTTAAATATTGAGCAGACGAACTTGGGATTTTAGGCATCAATCCATCCTCGCTAACAGTGGCGACGGAATATGTTGTGTCTGTCCATGGTACATTGACAAACATTTTCCCTAAAGAATCAAGCTTAATTGGATAGTTTCGGCCATTTTCAGCGTATCCAATCTTAACCAAACCAAGGACTGTTGATGTCGCTTGAGCATAAGTCGTATTGGCGTCAGTAAGCTCTATTGTGGCATCTCCAGATTGATTTAAAGTAAATGTCCCTTTGGTCGCGCCGTCCTGTTTTATTGTGATAGTAGGATTATTCACTGTCGGTTGAGACGGTATAACCCATGTCCCGTCTCCTCGCAAGAAGCTCGTCTGCTTGCCAGCCGCAGGAGCTGGTACTAATCCGGTACTACCTGCTACACTTGAAGTGGCGGCTTCAAAAACAGAATATGTTGTATCAGTCAAATCAATTGTTTCTGCCGAAGTCTGGTTTAGCGTGAAAGAGCCTTTAGACGTTCCGTTTTGTGTAATTGTTATGGCTGGGTTGTTAGCAACAGAATCCGTCCATGGGACGTTTACATAAGCATTGCCAGAATCGTCTAAAGTAACAGCGTAGTTTTTTCCAGAAGTGGAATATCCAACTTGCACCAGTCCAAGAGAAGAATCTGTTGCTTTGTTATATGTGGTATCTGTAAACTTGGCATCTGTTGGTACACGAGTTCCAATAGTATATGGGAGCGTTTTATAATCTGTATCTCCATCAGCTATCTTAACTCTGCCGGTGTCACTTTCAATAAGGATTTCGCCCTCTAAATATGTGGCATTTTTAGAGTTAAAATTGGACGAAGTATCATGTTTTTGCTGCTGTCGAGCGTTTAGGTTTCTATTAGCCACAGATACCCCTCCTTAATGTTGATATAGATTAGGCATTTCCGCCATTAAGTATAAATGTGTCAGTTGTTCTCAACAGAGTATCAGAGTCTGTAAGCTCCGTAGAAGCATGTGTAATCCAGTTCGCGTTTGCTCTAGCAGTCGTGAAATAAAGATTACTTCCTTCTTCTATATTTGATGTTGTAAGAACAACAGCACCAGTTAAACCATTTACACTCGTTACAGCATCTGTCGGTGTTTCAAGCTCAACCCAGTTTCCCAAAGTAGACGCGGGGGACTGTTTTAAGATGAATGTTTTATTGATATCTGTACGAACAGCAACGTCACCTTTTTGAGCATCAAGCCCAAGCATTGCAGCTTGACTGTCAACAACATATGTATCAGTAATAGCAATGGCGGGTATAACCGCTTCGTTCAGTTTGCCACCAGCACCAAGAATGGGAACGTTGCCCTCTGCGATACCAGTATCAGCCGCAGCAGCAGTACCAGCATCAGTAATCTTCGAAAGAGTAAGGGATGGAATGTCAGAAGCTACAAGAGCCTCCCCGCTTGTTACAAGCCCTTTATCATTCACAGTAACCTTTGTGAATGTACCAGCCGTAACACCACTCTTTGCTAATACAACAGGAATTGTTACATTCGCCGTACCATCGAAAGAAGCAGAAGTACCAGTTGCGTCTCCACTAAGAGCAATCGTTCTACCGGTCTGTAAAGCAGCGGCGGTGTCTGCCGCTCCGGCGGTAGAAGCCTTTCCCATGGACATTGTTCCGTCAGCGTTAATGGTAACTGTATCAGTGCCCTTAGCAACTGACTTAACAACGCCGCCCTGTTCGGTAGTACCGTAATCTGTGTTTTTGACGTATTCTGATGGAACAGATGTAAGAGCACCCAAATCACCAGCAGTGATTTCAACCGCTGTTGAGCCGTCAAATGTCTTTGTACCAGCAGTAAGCGCCGCCTTAGTAGCATTTGCTGTGTCGGCTACAATAGCTGCGTTTACATAACCTTGCTCTGCTTTTGGATTGTTGGCAAACTGAGATTTCAACATGTCTCCTGCGCCAAGGTCGCTCAAGTCATCAGGCGTAACCATCTGTTTCCAAATAGCATTATTAGATGTGTTGTTAAACAAGACATACGCCTTGTTGCCAGCTGTATCAATCCAAATTACACCAATATCATATCCAGAGTCCGTTGGCGTAGGCGCTTTGTTCATTACAACCGCAGCTTGCGCACTTGCATAGTCAAGTTCAGTCCAAGTTGAAACGCCGTCACCGAACTTGAACTTCCTTGTATCTGTTTCAATACCCATCTCACCCTTTAGAAGTACAGGGTTTGTGGTTTTCCAAGTGTTGGCAACGTCATTTCTTATTTGTATTTTAACATTAAGAGTTGTATTTGCCACTTGCTTTCCCTCCTCTAATAATCTCTATCTCTCTGTAATCAGAGCCAACACAATAATACTTTAATTCAGTTTCATCCCATCTATATGTGGTGTTCGTAGAAGAATCAACATACAGATTATTTTTGTTTCCAACATTTGGAAATTTATAAATACTATCTGTTGTGATTACTTCTGCTTTTGTTTCTTTGAGTTCGTTGTATTGAGCATCTGATTCTTCTTTGTATTTATTTACAAGTTCAACATATGCTTCATAATCAGTTGGGGTTGGAGGCGGAGAAGGAATATTATTAGCATTATACGGCTTACCTTTAACTGGGACCATAATTTCATTAGAAGTGATTCTCTTGTTGTCTGTGAAACCATATAATGATACCGTAAAGTTTGGACTTTCTATAACCTCCCATGGCACAAGACATATATTTTCTACAATAGGAACGGCAAAGTTTTTCTTTGCTTTGCAGTTATTGAATACTGCATTCTTAGAAACGTTGTCCCAATCATATGAAAAGTCAAATACAGCATATAAGTAATTATATGTTCCTCCAACCACTTCTTGATTGTCTTTTCTTTCGAGTTTTTGCTTCTTGACAGAGAAACTTAACATTTAATCACGTTCCTCTCTGTTCCCATCCGTCAGCCTTTTCAACCGGTATAATATCCTCGTCTTTTATGCCGCCAATTGCTTTGATTTTTTCAATAGCCTGAGCGCCATAAACCTTATAAGATATTGTTACAATTATGGCCACTATTGCCAACACACTTGCGCCCTGTAAGGCTTCTGAATATTGAGGAACAACGTCATATATCTCTATAAGCTTTGTCATACCCGATAGTCCAGCCGCTAGAACATCAATACCAAGAACAACGCCAATATTACGCAGAAGCCCTTTGGCTAATGTTTTCCACTCAAAAGTAGCAGTCTTAGAAGCAATAATTGAGCCAAGAATGGTATTGGAAAGAGCACAACAAAGCATAAACAATCCGAAAGATGACACCATAACTAAACTTTCTAATACAGAACTTAATACATCATTAAACATGATTTGTCATCCCTTCTTCCAGATGTGTTCAAGACACACCCAACTCATATAATTTCTGTTCGATATATGTTCTCTGTTCTAGAACAACAGATAAGCACATTTTTTCTGTGACTTCACCAGTTGAGTTGCTCACAGAAGAAACAATCTTCTTACCAACACTAGAAATAACACAATAGTGATAATATATATTATCGTATTCCACAACTCCGTCCTCGCGTGTTTTTGTAATACGGATTTCGTCTGTTGCTGTTTCGTCTATAAATATTTTTTCAAGTTCGGCAAGGGTCATGGCTGATTCATCTAAATAAATCTCTATTTTGCTACGAACACTTGACATTCCGCTTGGATATACCAATGTACTATCAAGCACTTCATACTCCTTACCGTTTTTCAATGTAATTTTAATCATTATAATCCCTCACTTAAACTAAATAACAACCATTCATTAAAATGGTGGCGTTCTTTCCTAAGTGTGTAGCGCCAGATTCAACTTCTAACATTAAATAGTAATTACCATTTGGCGAATTTATGTTGAATTTAGTGCTTGCGGTATATGTTGCGTCGAATCCGTTTGTTTCGGAATAAATAAGCTGTTGAACAACATTCCCGTTTATATCACTCAATGCCACCTTGATATGGGAATAGCTGTTTGTAATGTATGCTCGGAGATTAGCAAAATATATTTGTGAATAACCTATTGTGCTAAATCCACCAAGCATAACGCGTCCGTATCCTCGTTCTGTGCCGCCGAATGCGTCAACTTTAATATCAGTGCCACTATTTGTAACGGTAAAATATGCGGCATACCCAAGATTCTGCGTATTCGCAACTGGTGCGCCTGGATATACAGTTGCTTCTTTTCTCCAAACCTCTGTTCCGTTGCAACTAACTGTTTTACAGTTAGTACCATTAAATATAACGTTCCCTGAAGGAGGGATATTTGTGCCATTATATGATAATGCCATTCATATCCCTCCATACGCTGGCTTTAGAATGGGGGGGGGGCAAACAAGCCAAGCAATTTTGTTTTATTCTAAGCATTTTTATTCTCCAATTGTATAGTTAAGTTTATAATATTAGAAGTTACATTTTATACTATAAACATAACCAGTAAAAGTACGGTAGTTATTATTTGAAAATCCAACTAAAACGTAATAGCTACCATTAAGACTAGAGACGTTTAGAGTTAAACTTGTAGCCTGCTGGTTTCCCTTTGTAACAGTGGCAGCTATACTATTATTATCAGCATTTATCGTTGGCCATGCGCTTAGTATGTGTATATAAAAATACGAATATGTTTCGTATTGGTCAAAAACGTTGATATTAGCAGTTATTGATGAAATCCCTGTTAGGTCAACGGGCCAGTTTGTAATAACACTGCCACCACCAAGATAATTCCCAATACATGATACTTGAATATTGGTGGCATTAAATACAGGAGTCGATGCGGTTTGATTTCTGTAATAGTTTGTACCAGCCGCTCCGCCTAAGTAATATGCTGCTTGAGCGTTCCATCCTCCTGTGAACTCGGTGTATTGGTTTCCGCTGTTATACAGCCATTCTGGAGCGTGTTTCCACACTTGTGTGCCATTGCATGATACTGTACTACAATTTGTCCCATTATAATTTACATTGCTACTTACAGGGATGTTAGTACCGTTAAAACTTAAAGCCATTAATACTTCACATCCTTACGAGTAACTAATGCTAAGATTTGTACCAGATAGACTCATTGAAATGTTACTCGCCCTAGCAGAGTCAGCTTGGTCGGCATGAACACAAGCGTAATACTTTTTTGCCCCACCATAACTCCCTGTCCCATTATAACCAAGCCACCAAGCATAATGGGTATTATTATTGTCACTAATACCATACCCTTTAATATTTCCAGTTACACCAGTAGCATTTGTTGCTGTTGTAGCATTAGTGGCATTTGTCGCTGTTGTAGCATTATCAGCTGATGTGGCGCTTGCAGCTTTACCAACAACTATTGTACCGTCCTCGATATTCGATATCGCTGTACCCAATGCTGCGCTAGTAGCGGCACCAATAGAAGCAGGCGTAATATTAATCGTTCTCGCTGTTGAGCCATTAAATGTTGGTTGAGCAGCCCCATTAAGTTGAATTGTGAGTGCCTGTGATGTTTTAGCAGCCGTTGGAGCAACAGCAGCTGAGTTGAAAGAATTTGTTACAATAGAGCCATCAAGAACAGTATTTGCTATACCAGCAGTAGTTGCGTAGTCGGAGTTTTTAGCCGTCTGGACAAGCTTACCACTAGCATCCAATGTAGCAAAACCATTAGCAATTCCTATGCCTCGTCCACTTGTCACAAGAGTATTTTGCCCTGAAATCATAACAACGTGATTAGCAGCGCCGTCAATTCGTATATTAGTAGCACTAGAAGAACCAAGCATAATGAACTGTGTACCATCATAAATACAAAGGACGGGATTATTTTTCACAAAATCATTATCAGCGGCATTTACTAATAGCCCAGACGTATTATATTTCATAACACTCTTTGTAGTAGAGCCATTGATATTGATTGTTACTGTTCCAACATTATTTCTGTCAAGCGATAATGCGATAAGTTGGTTTGTCTTATATCCAGGATAGTTCGTAACAGAAGCAGTATAAAAGTTGTCCGTAGAATATACAGCATTAACCGTAAACGCCGATGGAGAAGCCTCAAGAGAAGCAATAGCGTCGGTATGCTGTTTTAAGGCTGTGTCAATTTTATAGAAGTTGCTTGTAGTTTGACTACCAGCAATAGCTACACGAAAATCTAAGAATCTTACATCCGTATCTGATGAAGAATACGTTGTAAGATTATAGTTAGGAGTATTAGCCATTATCTCCCTCCTTTGTTATTGTGTTTTGAAATCTAACGTTCCAAGAGTGTCATTGTCTATTTCGCCCAAAGTTAGCGGGTCTAATTCGCCAAGAAGTCTAAATCTTCCAACTAATGCGGACGCTATTATTTTAACCGTACTTGACGAATTAAAGTCTAACTTGACAAGTCCAAGCGATTGTGCTATAATATTAGTAGCTACAATTATAAGTATTTTTTCACTCTCTATGGATTTTGGTATAGCCAAAATTCTAAATCTTATCGGGGCGACTATATTGCTCATTATCATATGAAGCTTCATACGAGTATCTGTTATTGTAAACAATGACTGTATTTTTAAAGTCACGTTCGATTTCAAATGCGCCATGATTAATCCAATAAGTTCAATTGTGTTTGTATTATTAAAGATTAAAGTTGCCAGTCTTGGAAATGTATCAGCCACTATCTTAAAAACACGTTTAGGAGTAGCGAATATTTTAAAGGCTCTCACTTAATCGCCCCGCCTTTCATGTATTAGACGAGCTGAATTTTCATAGAATTAATAGCAAACAATAAGATTGTAGCAGTTTGCACAGTTCTAGGATTCGTCAAAGCGTCGTAATACAAAATATTTCCGCCGCCAATTGTACCAGAATCCGCAATGAATACATGTGTAATTGTTCCCCAAGCAGTTGTGCTTTCTGGGAACTCAAACTGTGTATTATTTTGGACAATGCCACCAGACGACGTTGTAAAATTAGTCTTGTTGTTTGTAACAGCAACTCTAGCATATCCGCCGCCAGCGGGTTCAGTTGCTCCGCCACCATTAGCGTTAATTGCTGTTGTTGAAAGTCCGAGATAGTATGTACCACTCGGAGTAAATGACGTTCCGCCAAATAAAAAATCGTTCAGCTTATTAGCCTGATATGTAGTAATAGCCAAAGAAATCACTCCTTATGTTGTTGGCCTAATCTTTGGAATAAATGTAATAACGCCCTGTTGAAAAGCGTATTCTTCTCCAGAATAATCTATAAGTACAGGCTGTTGTATATATTTCCCTGAAAGGTTCTGTGTATGAGCACTGCCAAGTTTTACAACAACACCATTACCGCTAAATATATCACAGGGCAAATCTAAAACGGCGACATCTGGTTGTCCAACACGACACAATCTCCATCTCGCTGTTGAATTTTCTAAATTGAATGGTGTGCCATCCGAGTAATAATAGTAAAATTCAAGAGTTTCAGATGTACCGGCAATCATTGCAAATTCGCCAAGCTGATTTACCTCGTAGCAAAATATGCCATTAGCCATCAGTATTCCCTTCTTCCTGTTTTACAGGTTGATAGTTTTCGCATTCTACGAATAATTCTTCGATAACATTCATAACGCCAGCTACAATAGCACAGTTTGTTTTACCACTAACTTGAATAGTATTCAAGGCATTATAAATAGATTGTAATTTTTCTTTCATTTTTCCGTTTACTCCTTTTATATAGTCAATAAAATTGAAATTTTCAAGGTATAGCTGCTAGTTGGAGATACTCAACGTTTGTAACCGGTATACAAACTCACACAATTAGATATGTTTCAAGTATTAGTTCTGGAGGAACTCCAACATATTCCGAAGAAAAAGTAGTAGTTGGGCTTACATATGGTAGCTCTGGTTATGTTATTAGTGGTTAATTTAATATCAACCACTAATAACCCACATTCCGCTTGTTTTATAGAAGTTACGAATACCAGTTATATTTGCTGATGTATATGTTTGATTCTTAAAATCAACCGATGTTATGACAAGCGTATTAGTCACATTCAAATCATACACGATTGGCGTCTGAGTCCAGCTCGCTGAACGCCCTTGAAATTTCAAATTTGTAAGGTCAAGATTAGCAATTGTAGCATTTGTGGCATTTAACTGTTGAATTGTAGCCGCATTTGCCGCAAGCGTATGTACGTTAGCCAGTTCAACGTTCATTTCATCAACAAATGCCTTGGTAGCATATAGAGTATCTAGCTTTGCCGACGTTACAGCGCCATCTTGAATATTGCCCGTTTTAATTTGGTCACCAAGATTTGAAGCGTAAATTCTGCCGTTAAATGTAGCCGATGTTGGTGTCCACGAAAGCAAACTAAGTTTACCATATCCATTTGAGCCAATGTAGTCACCATTAGCAGAGTTATATAATCTGGTAGAATCAATTTGCCATCCACCAATTGTACCGCTATTAGCTGTGATTTTGCCGTTAATAACAAGATTGCCTTGCGCATCAACGTAAAATTGATTAGCCCAAGCAGCGCTTGTGTTCGCCCTTGTTTGTATACTAATGCCTTGTGTCGGGTTTAGTTGTATTTGACTTAACCCGTTATTAGAAACAATAGAAAAACTAGCATTGTTCAGTACAGCACCATTGCTGTCCAATGTAAAGTTGTTGTTGTCGTTGGATATAATAAGCTGATTACCAGCGATAATTTTACCAACCAAAGCATCACCAGCAACACCAAAAATCTTTTGTCCGTTTAAATCTATTTCGCCAAGAGCAAGTCGTACAGTTTGCCAGTTATCTGACGTAAAAGCAAGAGTGTTGGATGTAAGCCATACTTGGTTTGGATTGTATGTACCATTATCCATCATGGTACGTCCACGCAATCCGTTTTGATTTATCAATATCTCTTGATTTGTGGCATTGATAACATTATTCTTTGAAGTGTCTAAGGCGGAGTTAATAAAGTCACTAACAGCGTTATTCATTCCACTATTGACATATTCTCCCCACTTAGCGCCGTCAAATTTAACGCTTGAACCAGCCTTAATAGCATCACCGAACAAATCTCTGAAAGTATATTCGCCATTATCAAGCTTATATCTATTGCCGAATACAAGAGAAAAATTCGTTGGGTCATCAAGCTGTACATTCAATTCAAGTAATACTGGCTTGACATACACAGCTTCGTCTTTCTCTATGTTAATAATACATCCAAGTTCCAACTGTTGACTAAATTTTTCAAAGTCCTTTAAGAATAAAAAGTTTACACTTTCAACTGTGAACTCAAAACGTGGCTGTGATACTCTTTCAAGTACATATTTGCCCTGATTATACAGAGATTGTGCCATATCTTGGATTTCACTATTCGTCATTTCTGATGTTATAGTAAAACTTTCATTTTGATATGTATTCTCAACCATATAGGTTTTGAGTTCTTCGTACTGTTCTTCCGTGAAGAATTTAGAGAAAGCCAAAGATTCATTGATTGCTTTTAAATCAGAGTTTATAACTTCAAGCTGTGTTTTTAAATCATTTATATGATTTTCTTGTGCTGTTACGGCTGCATTGGCGGCATTAAGCTCATTAACCTTGGCTGTGTATTCGGGAGTATTCTTCAAATCTCCCTCTATCATAACCTTTACAACGCCCTCAATAGCGTCTCTGTCAGTCTTTGAGTCTACTAAAGTAGAATTGGCTGTCACTATCTCGGTGTTTTTATCTTTGTATTGAGTTAAAAGGTTAGAATATCTTGTTTGTTGTGCTGCTATTGCGGCCTCCCAGGCTTTAATAGCATTGATTAAGGCTTGGTCCATCCATTCTGTTGTGGCAAAATAACTAAAATCATAGATTGTGTTTGTGCCCAATGGATTTACAGCCGATATACCAAGATTATT
>ENA-OYZI01000541-OYZI01000541.1-human-gut-metagenome-genome-assembly--contig:-NODE-541-length-11556-cov-5.937049_pt1 | contig 11556 bp, 10 predicted proteins | sample MGYA00243288_ERZ653471 | MGnify/ENA primary metagenome ERZ653471 (study PRJEB26926, sample SAMN06164901) | human gut metagenome | biome: ENVO:00009003; feature: ENVO:2100002; material: ENVO:00002003... | reverse complement strand
CTACACCCTAGAGTTCGTCGGCAGCGTCAGATGTGTATAAGAGACAGAAGATATACGAATGCTGCGACGCATATCATAACTGATAACACCGAGCCTGCTGGTGCGGCAAGTCCCATCGGAAACAGCGTAGCCGGGAACAGCTTTGAAGCAAGGTAAGAACCAGGAACTCTCACAAATGTAATCGAAATTATATTATGCAGGAATCCGATATAGGACTTTCCATAAGCTGCAAAATATCCGCTGAAACAGAAATGCACACCTGCAAACATTGTATCAATTATGTAGCTTCTCATATACTGCGTTCCAAGTAAAACCACATTTGAATCAGAAGTAAACAGACCAATAAGCCCGCCAGCAATAAACTGCATAACTATTGCCACCACAATTCCATATGTGCATGTTATAAATGTTGCGTATTTCAGTGTCAGAGCCGCGCGGTCATGCTTTCCTGCACCTATATTCTGTGCTGAAAGCGCTGAAACTGTCGCAAGCATAGACGATGGAATTATGAATATTGCACTTATCATTTTCTCAACAATACCCACTGCTGCCGATGTATCAAGTCCCCTGTGGTTGGCAATCATCGTTATTATAATGAACGCAACCTGAATACAGCCGTCCTGTATTGCAACCGGAATTCCGACCTTTAATATCTCACCCATTACCTCCCGCTGTGGTTTTAAAGCATTTGCAGACACATGTATTCCGGTCTTTTTCACTTTAACAGCAATTAACGATACTATTACGCTAAGTGTCTGGGCAAGTGTTGTTCCAAGTGCCGCTCCTATAGGACCTAAACTGCATGCACCGATAAACAGATAATCAAGCACGATATTAGCAGCACATGCAACAGCAATAAAATACATCGGACTCTTAGAATCACCCATTCCCCTGAATATTGAACTTATTATATTGTAAGCAGTTATGAATGGTATTCCGATAAAGCATATTATAAGGTAAGCAACTGTTCCACTTACAGCCTCCTCAGGAATCGCAATAAGACTGACAATCGGCTTTACAAGTGCTAAAAGAACAACCGTAAGCACAATCGACAATCCCATAAAAAGAGTTATTGTATTACCAATTGCAACACCCGCATTTTTCTTATTATCAGCACCAATCGCCCGGCCGATAACTACCGTTGTTCCCATCGCTAGCCCCACAATAATTACCGTCAGCATATGCATTACCTGACTTCCATTAGACACAGCCGTTATCGAGTCAACGCCACAAAACTGACCTGTTATGAATAAATCGGCCATTCCGTACAAAGTCTGTAAGAAATACGACAGCAGATACGGCAAAGCAAAATATACAATCGTCTTAGATACGCTTCCTGTTGTAAGGTTCTTTTCCATCTTCTCTTCTCCTGATTAAAATGTGCTGTTTTGTCTATTTGCACTGTGTGGACTGGTGTCTGGCTGTATGTGTGCCTGTGTGGACTCTCAGGTTTTCTTCACCTAGTGGGAGTAAATGCCATCATCTGCAATGTTTATTACTGCGAGCGAAAGCAAACGCGCTTCGCTTGAACGAGCTTTCGCTCACAGACTTTATGCATATAATGGCATTAACTCCCACACGGCTTAGAAAAATTCGAGTCCACACAGGCACACATACAGCCAGACATCACTACACATATGCTTAATTCAAAAAATAAATTAGCAGCCACCCTCAAAGCAGCTGCCAATATATTAAACCTTACAACCATTGCAAGGTCAACCATTATTCTGTTATTTTCTTTACGGGAATACTTATCTGCCCAAGCCTGCGTTCAGTCTTTCTTGACACAAGCTCATCCCCACACAGTCTCACCATTAATATAATCAGTCATAAAATATACAATCTTGTTCCAAAGCTCATACTCTACAATATGCCTTGTTTCTTTAATTATCCTGAGACATTTTTTAATTACATCTGAAGAATCTCCATCTGCCAGCTCTAACAACTTTTTGTATGTCTTATGCCCCTCACTTTTCTCTTTCTCTGTCCATCTCACTTCTTCGGTATCCTCTATTTTATTAAGAAAAATATACATAAATACCGGCATATCTTTTTCCTGTCTCCATTCCATACATTTATCCTCCATAAAATATGTCATCCTTCCACTGCCATCATAATAAGTATCAATCCAAAAAAAGTAATGCAAAAATACATTAGCACTACATACATATGATCACCTCTTTGTTAAAAACACTATCATATTCACTTTAAACCAACTTTAAATTGTATTTTAAGTCTCTCTGTGCTACTATTTAAGCATAAGAGTTAAACCTAACTTTAGGTCAACCCAATAATAGTGAACATTTTGTGAATTTTATTATCACATTTGTAAAAAACTAATATCAGGTAAGCAAGGCTTACAGAAAGCAGGTGTGTTATGTACACAATAGGACAGGTTTCAGAAATGTTTAATCTTCCCGTTTCAACATTAAGATATTATGATAAAGAAGGATTATTCCCTTTTATGCAGCGTACCTCTGGAATAAGACAGTTCTCTGACACAGAAATTGCTGCTCTTAAGCTTATTGAATGTCTCAAAAAATCAGGTCTTGAAATCCGCAACATCAAGCAGTTTATGGAATGGTGTCAGGAAGGCAGCAGAACTTACGAACTCAGAAAACAGCTTTTTGAGAGACAGAAAGCCGCTGTTGAAAAAGAGATGGAAAAAATGCAGGAAACTCTTGATATGCTTACTTTCAAGTGCTTCTATTACGAGCAGGCTATCAAGGACGGCAACGAGGACGGAATACATTCAATGCTTCCAGACAAGCTCCCCGCCGATATTCAGACTGCCTACGACAACTCACACAAATAATTATTAATTGCTTATTATATTTAACACAAAATATGGAGGCTAATATATGTTCAAATCTTTAGAAGTTAAATATCCTAAGTTTTATCAGGTATTCAGATTCATTATAGTTATAATTGCTTCCGTGCTGTACGCATGGAATTTAAGATGCTTTGCCAAAGTCGCAGACCTGCTGCCAGGAGGCTTTTCAGGAGTCTCCCTGTTATTTCAGGCAATCGGACTACGTTTTTTTTATATCAGCATCCCATTTACAATATTCAATGTGGCACTTAACATTTTCCCAGCTTACATTGCCTACCGCTACATCGGCAAGAAGTTTACCATCTACTCAATCGTGGTAATTATACTTTCCAGTGTGCTTGTTGATATCCTTCCTCCATACATTTTTACAGAAGATATCCTGCTTATAAGCGTATTTGGCGGAATTATCAACGGATTCGCAATAAGCCTGTGCCTCAATGTCGGCACTACCACAGGTGGAACTGATTTCATAAGCATTTATTTTTCTCATATTAAAGGAATAGACGCATGGAACTATATTCTTCTTGGTAATGTTGTGATTCTGCTCATCGCAGGCGGACTGTTTGGCTGGTCAATCGCGCTCTACTCAATAATATACCAGTTCTGTAGCACTCAGGTAATCCAGTTCATGTACAAACGCTACCAGAAGATGACATTATTCATCATTTCTGACAAATCCGAAGAAATCTACCATGCCATAAAGAATACAACCAACCACGACGCCACGCTTTTCAAGGGAATCGGCTGCTACGAGGAAAAAGAGCGCACGCTCATATACTCAGTAATCAACTCCGAAGCGAAACGTGAGCTTATCACATTGATTCGCTCAATTGACAAGCACGCATTTATAAATGTGGTAAAAACCGAAGAGCTTGACGGCAGATTTAACGATATTCCACATGATTAATCAGGACACAGAATATTCGTACTCATATCATATTTTAGTCAAATTTCTCCAATAAACTATAGACAATCAATTAACATACACTAAAGAAATGGAGAGATGACTATGATTAAATTAAATAAAATCAAAAGGAATTGCGTAGCCGCAGTTATTCTTACTATGTCTCTTATGACTGCTGGCTGTGCCAGAAATTCAACTTCAACTACTACTGCATCAGGCGGTGAGACCACCATCACTTCAGGCATTACTAAAGAAGACACCGATGTAACACACGCAGATGATGCAGAGAATTACAGAGTCTCCATTACAGGTGATTTCACTGTGACATCTGATACATCAGATGGAGTTACACAGTCAGGTTCTGTATACACAATCACAAAGGCTGGTGAATATACAGTAGCCGGTCTTTTATCAGAAGGACAGCTTATCGTTGACGCAGGTGATGAGGACGAGGTTACTATCGTATTGAACGGAACATCTATCACATGCTCAAGTGGTTCACCTATATACGTTAAAAATGCTTCCGAAGTCAAGATTAAATCAGAAGAGAACTCATTTAACGAAGTAATTGACAATCGTGCCGAAGCTACAGAAGATTCTTCTGATGTCGCTGGCAACGCAGCAATCTATGCAACATGTGATTTAAAGCTTGTCGGCAAAGGAGCCTTAGTTGTAACAGCTAATTACAATAATGGTATCCAGAGCAAGGATGACCTTTCTTTTAAAAATGTAATTGTTAAAGTTACTGCTGTGAACAACGCAGTCAAAGGCAACGATGCCGTTGATATTGAATCTGGAAATATAATTGCAATCTCCGCTAAAGGCGATGGCATCAAGACTTCTAACAGCAGTATTTCTAACAAGGGCAACCAGAAGGGAATCGTTACAATCACTGGCGGTAACATTGATATATATGCAGCCTGTGACGGTATAGACGCATCTTACGGGGCAGATATATCAGGTGATGGTAACTTAAACATTTATACAGATACTTACTCTGAATATAGTGAAGAAGTTACTTCGTCAGGCAGTTCTTCAGGCACGTCTTCTGGCCGGGACAGCTCTGCTAACAAGTCTGCTTCTGCCAATACTGTTTCTTATGTGGCAGCTTCTGACACTATTGCCAACGCACCTGGCGGCTTTGGTGGCGGCAACATGGGTGGCATGGATGGTCAGAACGGTGGTAATAAGGCCGGCGGCGACCGTCTAGGAATGCCTGGTGACTTTAATGAATCCGGTAATTCTTCTGGACAGTCCTACTCAACTAAGGGTATTAAAGCAGAAAGCGAAATAAATATTTCAGGCTTTACAATTAACATAAGTTCAACAGATGACGGTATCCATGCCAACTCTGACTCAGGTGTACTTGAAACCGGTGAGGACGGCAAAGGAACTATTGTTATCAATGGTGGTTCAATTACAATTTCTTCAGGTGATGACGGCATGCACGCTGACAAGCAGCTTGATGTCAATGATGGTTATATTAATGTAGTAACTTCATACGAAGGACTTGAAGCCATAACTATCAACTTAAATGGTGGCAAAATATATGTATATGCTACTGATGATGGCATTAATGCCTGCACAGGTGATGGAAAGACTTCTCCAATTGTCAATGTAACTGGTGGATATATAGATGTCACAACTACGTCTGGTGATACTGATGGTATTGATTCTAATGGAAATTACGTACAGACTGGTGGATTTGTATTAGTCAAGGGCGGCAGTTCATCTGGAAATGTATCAGGATCAATTGATGTAGATGGTACCGTAACGATAACCGGTGGAACATGCGTTGCCCTCGGTGGTGTATGCGAAACACCTATAAACTCTGCTAATGCTTATGTATTAAGTTCCGTATCCTTCAGTTCTGGAAGATATTCACTTAAAGATGCTTCCGGCAACGAAGTAATAAGCTTCACTGTTGATGGTTCATTTAGCAACGGCTGGATATGCTCTGACACTCTTACAACCGGCACAAGCTACACACTTTACCGTGGTTCAGACTCTATTGCAGACTGGACTCAGGAATCTGGAACAATGGGAGCTTCTGGCACTGGCGGCTTCGGCGGCGGTAACATGGGCGGCATGGACGGTCAGAATGGCGGCTTCGGCGGTGGCAGACGATAAGATACTTCACATTTACTCTCCTTATTTTCTCCTTGCTAATCCCTCCCCAATATGCTACAATTCATTTATGTTTACTTTATTGATTTAAAGCGTTACGCTTTAAACTTATGAAGTAGGGACTAATACATTTAATATGGGGGTTTTTATGTTAAAACTAGTTATTCTTATTATCTACTTTGCGGTGCTGATAGGCATTGGCTTATACTGCCGCAAGCATGCAACTGATGTTAATGGTTTCGTTCTCGGTGGAAGAAGCGTTGGTCCGTGGCTCACCGCATTTGCATATGGAACATCTTATTTCTCAGCTGTTGTATTCGTTGGATACGCAGGCCAGTTTGGCTGGAAATACGGCATTGCCGCAACCTGGGCTGGTATCGGCAACGCAATTATAGGTTCACTTCTTGCATGGGTCGTACTTGGCAGAAGAACAAGAATTATGAGTCAGCACCTTGATTCAGCAACAATGCCACAGTATTTCGGAAAGAGATTCGGCAGCAATCCATTAAAAATCGGTGCTTCCGTTATCATATTCATTTTTCTGATTCCATACACAGCTTCACTTTACAATGGACTTTCAAGACTTTTCGGTATGGCTTTCAACATTGATTACAGCGTCTGTATCATAATCATGGCAACACTCACCGCAATCTATGTAATTGCAGGTGGTTACATGGCTACTGCAATCAATGATTTCATTCAGGGAATTATCATGTTATTCGGTATCGTTGCTGTTATTGCTGCCGTAATCCACTCTAAGGGCGGCTTCATGTCAGCACTGCAGGGTCTTGCAAATGTGTCTGACCCGGCTGTAAGTAAAACTCCTGGTATATTTGCTTCATTTTTCGGACCTGACCCATTCAACCTTTTATGCGTTGTAATCCTTACATCACTTGGAACATGGGGACTTCCTCAGATGGTTCAGAAATTCTATGCCATTGATAATGAAGCTTCTATACAGAAGGGTACTGTAATCTCAACAATATTTGCGCTTATAGTTTCAGGTGGATGCTATTTTCTCGGAGGTTTTGGAAGATTATTCTCTGACCAGATAGATGTCAAGGCTAACGGCTTCGACTCAATAATTCCAACAATGCTTTCTAATTTAAGTCCTGCGCTTATTGCATTAGTTGTAATTCTCGTGTTGTCAGCTTCAATGTCTACACTTTCATCACTTGTAATAGCTTCAAGCTCAACACTTACTATTGACTTCTTAAAAGATAACTTTATCAAGAACATGAGTGAAAAGAAACAGGTATTATACATAAGAATTCTTGTTGTTGTATTCATTGCGATATCTGCAATACTTGCACTTATCCAGTACAAGAGTTCAGTAACATTTATTGCACAGCTTATGGGAATATCTTGGGGTGCACTTGCAGGTTCATTCCTTGCACCATTTATGTTCTCGCTTTACTCTAAGAAGGTTTCCAAAGCATCATGCTGGGCATGCTTTTTATTCAGCTCAATACTTATGCTTGCCAACATCTTCTTCAGAGCAGGCTTCCCAACATGGCTCCAGTCACCTATCAACTGCGGTGCATTTGCAATGTTTGCCGGAATGATTATCGTTCCTGTAGTCAGCCTGTTTACACCGAAGCCAAATAAAGAGCTTGTTGACAGCGCATTTGCATGCTACGAAAAAGAAATAGAAGTGCCTCAGAAAACAGCACTTGGAAAGTAATTCGCAACATATCTAATATTTATATACCCTTTACAACAAAACCTCCTTGTGCTATAACAACCAAAGTTATAAAACACAAGGAGGTTATTTATGGCATCAAAGCTTCACAATGCCCTCGCTAAGAAGCTTCCGGATATACAGATGTCCGAAGCCTTCATAAACTGCGTATTCCTTGCCATGTCCGGTGGACTTCAGGATGCATATACATATTTTACAAGAAATGAAGTATTCTCCAACGCACAGACCGGTAATGTGGTTCTTATGAGTACACATTTTATGATGGGTGAATGGTATCAGGGATTAAAATATCTTCTGCCATTCTTAGCATTTGGTCTTGGCGTATTCGTAACAGAGCGGATTCAGGGCAAATACAAAAATGCTACCAGACTTCACTGGCGGCAGGCAATATTACTTATTGAAATTATTATCTTAATTGCAGTTGGCTTCATGCCCCACTCAATGGACATGTTTGCAACAATAATCGTATCGTTCTCATGTGCTATGCAGGTACAGGCATTTAGAAAAGTCAATGGCTATTCCTATGCAAGCACCATGTGCATCGGTAACTTAAGAAGCGGTACAGACGCACTTTCAGTATTTGTGCGTACTGGCAATAAAACATCTCTTAAGAAAGCCGGATATTATTTTGGCATAATATTATTCTTTGCAATCGGCGCAGGTATCGGTGGAAACCTTTCAATGCTGTTCGGAATCCACACAATATGGATTTCAAGTGCACTGCTTTCAATCAGCGTACTTCTTATGTTTGCGGAGAAATTAAAAATATAATGTAAATGATTCCTTATCATAGTCATAACACATTCTAACATAAAACCCCAATCCGTGGCATAGATTGTATAAATGAAACTTCCGGAGTCCCGACATGCGAGACTATATAGAAGAACGTGCCACCCAGCTGGCATATTACATAATTGAGCATAAAGCCACTGTAAGACAGACAGCCAAAGTATTTAATGTAAGCAAAAGCACTGCACATAAAGATGTAACTGCACGACTTATGGAAATCAATCCTGAACTAGCCAGAGAAGCCAGAAAGGTTCTTGATGTCAATAAACAAGAAAGACACATCCGCGGAGGTATGGCTACTAAAGAAAAATACCTCCACGCATGTGCCAGATAGTTTTTATAAAATTGCAGAAACTGTGAGTCCTCGTGTCTTGGATAGGTCTATAAACTCATCTTCACACTGGACAATTGGCAGACTGAGTGCATTCTCATTAATAAGAACAACCTTTCCAATTCTTCCATCTGAAAGTCTCACATCGTTATTAATATACGATGATGCCACATTCTTTAAGAAAGGAAGAATATATTCAGGTTCAAACTTTGTAAATGCATCTTTATACATTGTATCTATTACTTCAAAAGGACATAATGCTCCTCTATATACTCTTGCTGAAGTCATTGCATCATACACATCAGCAATTGCTATAATCTTGGCTACTGCTGGAATATGATCCGACTTTAAGCCAAATGGATACCCTGTTCCATCACATTTTTCATGATGGAGCAGGCATGCCTCTTTAATTCGTATATCAATGTTCTGATTCTTAACTTTCTCATATCCAAAGTTAACATGCTGCTTCATTATATTGTATTCAGCAACTGTCAGCTTACCAGGTTTTGTAAGAATTTCGTTAGGAATCATAATCTTACCTATGTCATGAAGAAGTCCGCTTATTGTCAGTATTCTTATATCTTTCTCACTAAACTTAAGCCATTGCCCAAGAATTGAAGCTATCAAAGCAACATTTACACTATGAACATATGTAAGGTCATCAAACTGCCTCATACTATGCAACATATCAAAAAGCTGTAAACTATTTCTGTTCGCAGTAAGAATCTCATTAGTTCCTTCTATCAGCTTATCGATATCAATGGGACTGTTATTCATAACAACATCGTTAAGTCCTCCTTTGATATCCAGAATATTCTCATCATAAGTCTTTTTAAAATGCTTAAACCTTATGCTTGCTCTTATCTTATCAAAATACTTAACGTTCTCTTTATTAGCAGTTTTTCCCAGAACCTTTTCCAGATCCTGCAGTTCATTATTGGTGTCGTATACCTTCACTTCCAGTATATGATGCCCTGAAATATTTGCTATTATATCATAATTAAGTATGGTATCTTTCTTTGCTAATATATTACCATCTGGCGTATGTACATCATCTGCGAGTTTATCGCCTTCCTGTGCGTCAAATATGAATATCGTCTTATCTGTCATTACTCATTCCCCCAGTATTCACGATACATTTGTCTGTACAAATGTATTTTAATTATAAAATTCTATATAGAAATTGTCAATTTACTCTTGACGAATGTTTAAATATTGTGTAGTATCTTATGCGGTAATATTAATTGAATATTTTATATCCCTTATTAAGAGCGGTGGAGATACATAGGATCTATGAAGCCCGGCAACCCCTTTTGAGGAAGGTGCCAACCTGAGCGATATTAGTCGAACAATAAGAGGATTTCGATACAGTCTATCGGGTCCCTTGTCGGGGACCTTTTTTTGCGCGAGTAGCGATGAGAATTCTAACGTATATGACACAATCATGCTTGCATGAATTGGGACATATGCGTTTGGATTCGAGGAGCACCGCGACAATGCCAGAATGTAGTTCTGGCATCTGAGCTGCGAGCGCGAGCAGCGGTAACATTGCAGTTCTGGCATTTTGCTACAAGCACGAGTAACGATAAGAATAGACACGATAAGGTATGGGATAGACATATTCACGATAAAATCAAAAGGAGATAACATGGAAAAAAGATTATTTACTTCAGAATCAGTAACAGAAGGACATCCTGACAAAATCTGTGACCAGATTTCAGATGCCGTACTTGATGCTCTCTACGAGCAGGATCCATACTCAAGAGTAGCCTGCGAAACTCTTACTAACACAGGTTTTATTATGGTAATGGGCGAGATTACAACTAAGGCTAACATAGATATTCCTTCTATCGTAAGAAAGACAGTTACAGATATCGGTTATGACAGCTCTGATAAGGGATTTGATGGTAACACCTGTGCTGTTATGGTTGCATTAGACAAGCAGTCAGCTGATATTGCTATGGGTGTTGATAAGGCTCTTGAAGCAAAGGATGGCGAGATTGATGATTCAGAAGGTGGTGCCGGCGATCAGGGTATGATGTTTGGTTACGCAACTAACGAAACTCCTGAATTCATGCCTTACTCTTCTGCACTTGCGCAAAAGCTTTCTAAGCAGCTTACAAAGGTTCGTAAAGATGGAACTCTTTCTTACTTAAGACCAGACGGAAAGACTCAGGTAACAGTTGAATATGATGAAAACAAAAAGCCAATAAGACTTGATGCTATCGTTGTTTCATCACAGCATGCTCCTGAAGTATCTCAGGAACAGATTCATGAGGATATTAAGAAATATGTTATTGATGCAATCGTTGATCCTGCTATGATTGACGCTGACACTAAGATATACATCAATCCAACAGGCCGTTTTGTAATTGGTGGACCTAACGGAGATTCAGGTCTTACAGGTCGTAAGATTATAGTTGATACTTACGGTGGAGCTGCAAGACATGGCGGTGGTGCCTTCTCTGGTAAGGACTGCACTAAGGTTGACCGTTCTGCTGCATACGCTGCAAGATATGTTGCTAAGAATATTGTCGCTGCCGGACTTGCTGACAGATGCGAGATTCAGCTTTCATATGCAATCGGTGTTGCAAGACCAACATCTATCATGGTTGATACATTTGGCACAGGAAAGCTTGATGAAGAAAAAATCGTTGAAATCATCCGTGAGAACTTTGATTTAAGACCTAACGGAATCATTAAGATGCTTGACTTAAGAAGACCTATCTATAAGCAGACAGCTGCTTATGGTCACTTTGGACGTACAGACCTTAACCTTCCTTGGGAGAAGCTTGACAAGGCAGATGTACTTGCTAAGTATCTTGGTTAATTATTAGCAATTATATATCTGTCTCTTATACACATCTGAC
>ENA-OYZI01000534-OYZI01000534.1-human-gut-metagenome-genome-assembly--contig:-NODE-534-length-11629-cov-10.398479_pt1 | contig 11629 bp, 7 predicted proteins | sample MGYA00243288_ERZ653471 | MGnify/ENA primary metagenome ERZ653471 (study PRJEB26926, sample SAMN06164901) | human gut metagenome | biome: ENVO:00009003; feature: ENVO:2100002; material: ENVO:00002003... | reverse complement strand
TCGTATAATCCTCGAAGAACGAACCGATAAATGCGTTGAAGCCGAATGCAAGTTCACCGAAGAAGTTGCCGTACGGTGATGCGAAATCCTCGTGGCAGGTTGCCACCTCTATGTAGTCAAGCTCAAGGGGCTGACCACGGTAGTCACGCATCCACGCCGATATAGACGAGATGCTGTCCTTGATACTGCTTGCCATTATCGGAATATCCTCAGGACTCTTTATACATCTTTCAAGGTAGATACACATTGTTTCAAGCGCCGATGCCTCAGAGCCCTTCTTTGTGAGGTTCTCGATGCTTGCCTTCTCCGCACGCAGAGAATCAACTATTCTCCGGAATGCGTCCTGAATACCGGGTATCTTCCTTTCTACAAAGTAATCCTTGTATTCATCGGGGTTGGGACCCGTTATCATAAGTATTCTTCTATAGTACTGGTTGAGCTCGAGTATAAGGTCGTCAAGTCTCTGCATAACCGCGCCGATTGAACCGGGTATAGCCTCAAGCGTCAGCTCGTGCTCCTCGCCCGCTGTCAGATAAACGTAAATATCGTTGCCGTTCTCGTCCTGGGGAGTGAGGTTGTACCAGTCCGGAGAATAGATGAACCTAACATCGTCAAGCTCCTTGCACGGAACCTTTCCGTCAATGTAGATTCTTCTGTTTGAGAAGAAGCCTCTCATCTGATTCTGTCTTGCCTTGAAGTTGAAGCGGTAATAACCGTCGTTTTCAACCTTGAACTTGTAGGTGATTGCCTGTGTTGCCTTACTCCACGTTGCCTGACCGATAGTATTGTAACGCTGCTTGGTCGGGTGGTTGGGATTTGTCATGTAGGTCGTTCTGTCGTAAGTAGCATATAATGTCGATGCTGTCTTGTATTCAGACTCCTCAGCCTGAAGGAAGATGGTGTTCGTTCCCAGCTCCTCGTTCTTTGAAGAAAGTGCGGGAGTGTTCTGAAGCTGATCATCTGTGGGCTTGATTGAATCGTAGCTTACAAGCTCATCGTAGTTTTTGAACGTAAACGAATGGAAAACACCGTAGGTTCTGATACCCTCAAGTGTCATTGTGTGCTTGCCTTTTTCAAGATAGAAGTAGTAAGGCTCGTTGTAAAGACCTTCCTTGTCCTTGATAGGATACTTTATCCAGCAATCATAGGTTACCTGTCCGGGACGAAGATCGTTGTCCTTGCTGTCACGGGTTATCTCTCTCTCGTCCTTCCAGTAACGGTCGAGCGTGATGTCCTGTGCCGCTGCGAAAGGATATTCGCCGTCTATCTTAAGACCTATGTCAAGAACGGTATTCTTTGATTCATTGCCCTCGATAGGATAATAGATAGTCTCAAGATTGTAAAGACCCGTTTCCTCGACATTGAACTCATATGTAAGCGTGAGCTTGTCGCTCTTCCACTTTATCGTTGAGTAGTGATCTGTCTTGAGATCGGTATCTTCTTCGAGGAATGCCTTGATTCCGTTGTAGCCGTCGCCTGATTTCTGAGTAATCTCCTCAAGTGCAGGCATTATGGCTGCAGCCTGCTCGGCTGTCATCTCCGATACGTTGTTGACGAAGGATGTGCCGTCTATCGTACCTTCCTTGTAGTCGGTAGCATAGATAGTGATTTCCTTCTTGGGCTTAGCGGCGTCCTTATGACTGTTGTAATAAGTGCTGTACTTGCCCTCCATACCGGTGATTGTGATTTCGCTCACTGAGCTATCGGTTTTGCTTTCCTCGGATTGTCCGGCAGAAGTATCTGTTGTCGCTTCTGCGCTGACTGCGGTTGATGTAAGTGACAATGAGGATACGAGTGTCGCACATGACAATATACCCGCTAATGTTCTTTTCATCCTGCTGACTTTTGTTGCCACAGTAATAATCCACCTTTCTGATAGTTGTCGTTTATGTCCAATCGAAAATATGCTAATTTCGACGAGTTAAGGAATTTATCCGTGCATATTGTAGTCCGAGTTGTAAACGGAAATTTTTCCGTCCTCAAGCTCAACACGCACTTTATCTCCGCCCCTTATACCCAGAGCCTCGAGATATTCTTTTGGTATCTGGAGTCTGCCTGCCCTGTCAAGAACAACAAGCTCCTCTTGATCCGAGCCGCTTTGCTGCATGAGCTTTTCATGCTCCGCCCTTTGCTGCTCGCTCATCTTTTCGAGTTCCCCGAATGAGAGGATCTCGGTTTTCTTTCTCAGCATCTCGCTCGATGTACGGCCGTCACGGATAGCAACAACACGGTCGATCGACTTCGACAGATTTGTATCGTGTGTTACTATTATAATGGTAACGCCTGTCTGACGGTTTAGCTGCTTGAAAACATCAAGCACCATCGCCGCCGTCTTGGTATCGACCGCACCCGTAGGTTCGTCCGCAAGGAGCAGGCTGGGATTGTTTGAAAGCGCTATGGCGATAGCCACTCGTTGCTGCTCACCGCCCGAAAGCTGACCGAGTACCGAGTTCTTTCTCGCTGAAAGCCCTACCATGTCGAGCAGTTCCTCCGCTCTCTCCCTTCGGTTCTTGTGTCCCGAAAGTAAAAGCGGCATTTCAACGTTCTGTATCGCCGTAAGATACGGTATAAGGTTTCTGGCGTTGTTCTGCCACACGAAACCGACCGTTTCTCTCTTATATTTTATAAGATCCTTTTCATCAAATTTAAGAAGATCCTTACCGTCAACGTAAAGACTTCCTGCCGAAGGCTTATCGAGCGCACCGAGCATATTCAGAAGCGTTGATTTACCGCTTCCGCTCGCACCGACAATGCCCATCAGCTCTCCACGCTCAACCGTGAGGTCAAGTCCCTGCAAAGCCATTACCTCAACATCGGTCGTCTTATATATCTTGACAAGGTTCTCACATTGCACCATCACATTTTCGGGCGGTGCAAGCATCATTCTATGAGGCATCACTCCACCTGCTTTCTGACGTCTGTAATGCGTCCGTCGTCAAGTGTATAAACCACGTCGCACTGCTCCATCATCACAGTGTCGTGCGTTGTCATCACTATTGTAAGCCCGTCCGTATGTACAAGCTCTTTAAACAGATTCATAACCGCAAGTCCCGTAGGCATATCAAGCGCCGCAGTAGGCTCATCCGCAAATATCAACTTCGGCTTGTGCGAGATCGCCCTCGCTATCGCCACTCTCTGCTGCTCACCGCCCGAAAGCTCTCCGGGTCTGTGGTGCATACGCTTTTCAAGTCCCACTCTTACAAGGCATTCCTTCGCACGTTTTACACGCTCCGCATAAGGCATGCCCACAAGCCGCATTGCAAACTCAACGTTCTCGTACGCCGTCATTGTCGGTATAAGCGCTACAGACTGGAAAACAAACGACATATCGTTTCTTCTCAGCTTATCCATCTCCTTGTCGGAAAGACCCGTTATCTTCTTCCCGTCAAAGTAGACATCGCCGCCTGTAGGACGGTCAAGCGCTCCGAGTATATTTATCAGCGTGGTCTTGCCCGATCCGGATCTGCCTCTCAGCACGACCAGCTTGTTCTTTTCCACATCGAGATTTATATCCTTCAAAGCGTCAACAGTGGTATTATCGTTTATTTTAAAGCTCCTGGAGATATTCTCCGCTCTTAAAATCGTTTCCATAGGCAGTTTCGATCCTCAAAAAAGTCCGTAAGCTCCGCTTGCCCTGCAAATTGTTTCATCTGCTTTTTGTACCATATGCACAATTGTATTATTCGTTTTCGGCTGTAAACACGCCGTATTTAGAAATAATGTACAAAACAGCATAAGGGGCTATAACGTAGTAATTATACCAAATTATCACGTTACTGTCAAGGTTCATAAAAGAACTTTCACATTTCTCAAATGATTTTGATTTTCTGTACAAATCACTTTTGCGATTGTCTAACAGTTACAAACTTCACACGCAAACTTTGTGCATATTGCTGAATTTGATTTTTGTCTGCACAATATCTTGATTTTTCGGGCGTCTTATAAGCTATTTTTGGTGTAAACGATTTCCACATTGAAAATTCTTATAACTTAATTTAGCTAATTCCTTAATTTGCTTAATCAAACTTTGTTGAATATGCACAAATATTTTCGGCGATTTTTTTAGCTAATTATTCCATATATTACTTAATTTTTGTGTGTAACTCATGTAAACGCTTCGATTTGCTCACTCAGCTCCATCCACTCGGCAGTAAGCGCCTCCTCTTTTTCCTTCAGCGCCTCTATTTCCTGTGCAAGCGCACTCGTTTTTTCATAGTCGGTCGCTATCTCCGGCTGTGACATCTGCTGTGCAAGCTCCGCCGTTTTCAGCCCGATCTCATCTATCGCCTGTTCGCAACGCTTCAGCGCACCGCTGAGCTTTCTGAGCGTGCTTTCACGCTCCTTGCGCTCCTTGTAGTCGTTCTTCCTGCCTTCTGCCGCCTTTACCTGTACAGCCTGCTCGGACTGTGCCTTCGCTTCCTTGAGTTCTATATACCTGTCATAGTTTCCGTCTATGTTTACAGTACCCGTCTTTCCGAGCCACACTATCCTGTCGGCCAGCTTGTTGATCAGGTATCTGTCGTGCGACACGATAAGAAGCGTTCCGCCGTAGCTTGCCAGTGCGTTTTCCAGAGCCTCTCTCGAATGTATGTCCAGATGGTTTGTAGGCTCGTCGAGCAGCAGCATATTCGCCTTGCTAAGCATCAGCTTAAGGAGCGACACCCTTGCCTTTTCTCCTCCGCTGAGCTTGCCCACATTCTTGAACACATCGTCGCCCTTGAACAAAAACTGCGCCAGTGCAGAACGCACCTGCGTCTGCGTCATTCCGGGATACCTGTCCCACACCTCGTCAATCACCGTCTTTGACGGGTCAAGATCCGTCTGTGCCTGATCATAATATCCAAATTGTATATTGTTGCCGAATTTATACTCTCCGCTATCCGCCTGATATTCTCCCGTAAGGATTTTCAGAAGCGTAGTCTTTCCGCAGCCGTTCTCGCCTAATATAAATGTTGTCGTGTTCTTCTTTATATCAAGCTCCGCATTTGTGAAAACCGCCGTCCCGTCAAACGATTTCGACAGGCCCTTTGCGATAAGCACATCGTTTGCGCCGCCTTCCTTCGCCCTAAACGTGAACTTTATAGCCTCCGGCAGATCCTCAGGCTTTTCGAGCGTTTCCTTCAGCCTGTCCGCCTGCTTCTGCTTTGATGCCGCCGTGATGAAGTTATGCTCCTGCCCCCACCGCTTCTGTTGCTCTACAATGCCTTCGATACGGTTTATTTCCTTTACCGTCCTGTCGTACACCCTCTGCTGAGCCTCTCTTGCCTCAGCCTTAAGCTCAAGATAGCGTGTATAGTTGCCCTTATATTCACGAAGCGTCCTGTTTTCCATTTCAAAAGTCGTGTTGGTGACTTTATCGAGAAAATAACGGTCGTGCGATATTACGATATATGCTCCCTTATATTCCGTAAGGAACTTTTCGAGCCATTCGCAAGCGGTTATATCAAGGTGGTTCGTAGGCTCGTCAAGAAGCAGTATATTGCTCCCCGAAAGAAGCAGCTTCGCAAGCTGCGCCTTGCTTTTCTGACCACCGCTCATAACGCTTATCGGTTTGTTGAAATCATCTTCGGAAAATCCCAGACCGACAAGCGCCGAGCAAGTCATTGATTTATAGGTAAGTCCGCCCTCACGCTCAAATCTTTCCTGCAGCTGCATCTGCCTTGACAGCGTCTGCTCGCTGTGGTCGCCCGTATCTATCGCAACCGCTATATCCGCAAGCTCGTTTTCAGCGTCGATAAGCGGACGGAATATCTCCAGTACCTCGTCATATAGAGTGATATTATCGTCACGGATAACATACTGCTCCATACAGCCGAGCTTTATCCCCGCCGCCTTGCTTATACCGCCTGTTTCAGCCTCCTGCCTGCCGTTTATAACGTGCATCAGCGTGGTTTTTCCGCACCCGTTTACACCTACAAGTCCGGCTCTGCCGTTTTCTTCAAGCCGAAAATTCACATCGTGAAACAGCGTTTCACCGCCGAAGGACACCGAAATATCATTACCGGATAATACTATCATACCGCATTGTCCTTTCCGAAAAATAACGGTCAGAGTATTTCCTGCTCTGACCGCATATCTTTGTACTTTTCTTTATGCCTTGTTTACTTCTTTAAATTTTCGGGCTTGTACTTGTTGAGTGCGTCGTTGTTGAGATCAAGCGCATAGTCCTTAGCCGTTTCGTTGAGCATAGCCTTATAGTCGTCATCCTTCATAACGTGAAGCACGTTGCTGTGATTCTTCGTGAGCCAGTCCTCACGTTCCTTTATATCACGACGTACTACCGCATAGTAAACGCTGTCATCCTCGTAAACTCCGCCCTTGTCTGTGTCAAGCTCAAATGCCCACTTTACAAACTCCTCGCTCGGTGAAGTATCCGTCTTGCCGAGCAGGAATTCGTGGTCATGCTCCTCTTCTTTACTTCCCGATGTTCCGCTGCTCGTTGTATCGTCCGATGCGGTTTCGCTTGTCGAAGAAGTTACAGATGATGCCGCAGAAGAATTGCCCGAGTTGCTCTCGGCTTCAGCCTCAGCCTTTTCCTTTGCCACAAGATCCTGATACTCGTGATATACCTTATCGTAGTCCTCGCCGGCAAGCAGTCTGTCAACATAGCCCTGAGCCTGTTCCTTCTTTGCCTTCTTGCCCTCGTCGGTCGTTATCTTGTCGCCGTTGCCCTCTTTAAGAGAAACCTGTATTATCTGGAATCTGCCGTAATTGTCATAGAAATAAGTAGCTATATCCTTTTCGTCTGTTGCGGATATGCCGTTTTTCTCATAGTAAGCGTCAAATACCTTCTCGCTCATCTTGTTTACAAGCTGAACAGCCTCGTATGACTTCTTGCTTATTCCGCCTGCCTCATAGTTCTGACCGTAGGTTTTTCCTGTGCTGTAGCCATAATATGAGATTTCTGTATTCCACATCTTCTTTACAGAGGTCTTTACGTTCTCCTCTTCCTCGTCTGTGAGTGAAAGGTTCAGCTCCTTGAACTTGTTCTGGATAGCGACATACTGCTTTACCTGCTCTAATGTACGGTCCTGAACATACTGTGAGAACGTCTTGTCCTGTACCTTGTAGTTGTAGTAGCTGAAATTCTCTATCTTCGACGAGCTTGTTCCCATAGCCTTAAGCTGATCGTCAACCTCCTGCTGAGCCTCGCCTATAGCCGTCTGCTCATAAAGAAGATATATGCCCGCATTTATGGTCTGATTGTCAACCGAGCCTACAGTCGATACATCCGCACAGCCTGCAACGCTTAATGTGATTGCCACGGCGCATATTGCCGCTGCCAGCTTTTTAAAATATTTCATTGCTTTTCTCCTTACTGTTTATAAGGGGCTGTGCCCCGATTATTTCTGCAAATTCCGCCGTTATCTTAATGTAACGCCTATATCCTCAAGTGCCTTAAGCACCTTTGCAACAACTGCGTCCGCCTCATCGTCTGTCAGAGTAGCGTCTTTCTTTCTGAGTATCAGCTTGTATGAAAGGCTCTTCATACCTGCAGGTACCTGCTCGCCCTTGTACATATCGAACAGACGTACAGCCTCAAGATGCTTTGCGGTCTTTTCGATTACCGCAACTATATCTCCGCTCGGAACGTCCTCGTTGCACACAAGGCTCAGATCTCTGTATGTTGAGGGGAACTTGGGCAGTGCGGTGTACTTTACATCGCCGTTGGCATTATTGAACATTACCTCCATGCTGAGCGTAGCACAGTAAACCTCTGTATTTACACCGAAATTAGCCGCAGCCTCCGGATGAAGCTGACCGACATAGCCGATAAGCTCGCCGTCTACAGTGACCTTTGCACATCTTCCGGGGTGGAATGTCGGATTGTTCTTTTCAGCCGTGTATACGACATTCTTCAGTCCGAGTTTTGCCATAACTTCCTCGGCAACGCCCTTTGCCGTGAAGAAATCCTCGCCGCTTCCGTAAAGCGCATAGCACAGAACATCTCTTTCAACAGGGAGCTGATTTTCACCTGTCGGGAAATACTCTCTTGCTATCTCGAAGAATCTGCCCTCAAGGTTTCTGTTGCTCCAGTTCCTTCTTACAACCTCCATCATCGATGTAAGCGCAGAAGTACGCATTACGCTTGTATCCTCGCCGAGCGGACGTCTTAACACAACGCTCTTTCTTGACTTCTCGTCCATACGCAGAAGCTCATAGTCCTTAGGCGAAATAAAGCTGTAGGTCATTACCTCGTAGAATCCGAGTGCCAGTGCAAGTGAAATTACCTTGTCCTCGAATATCTGCTCGGGCGTTCTCTTGCCCTGTGATGACAGCTTCGGTATAGTCGAGGGAATTCTGTTGTAGCCGTATATACGGGCAACCTCCTCTGCAACATCGCACGCACGGTGCATATCTATACGGGTAGGCGGAACGATTATCTCGCCGTTTTCATAGCCGAAGCCGAGCTTCTTTAATATCTCTATCTGCTCGTTCTCGCTTATATCCGAGCCTAAATGCTCGTTCACCCACTTATAATCGTGCTTTAATCTTTCGGGAACATACTCGCTGTGGTTCTCGTCAATGATAGTATTCACTACCTCGCCGCAGCCCAGCATCTCGATAAGCTGTAATGCTCTCTTGAGCGCCTTTTCTGCGTTTACCGGGTTAAGACCCTTTTCAAAACGTGAGCTTGCCTCGGTACGCTCGCCTATCTTTCTTGCTGTACGTCTTACCGATACGCCGTCAAAGCAGGCAGCCTCAAATACGACAGTAGTCGTATCCTCCATAATACCGCTATGCTCGCCGCCCATAACGCCGGCTATGGCGATAGGCTTCTTTCCGTCTGCGATTATCAGCATTTCGGGAGTCAGCTTTACAGGCTCTGCCATTTCGTCGAGCAGCTTTAATGTTTCTCCCTCTTTTGCGTTTCTTACAACTATCCTGTTGTCCTCGACATATCTTAAATCGAATGCGTGCATCGGGTGACCGTATTCAAGCATTACGAAGTTCGTTATATCAACAAGGTTGTTGATAGGTCTTACTCCGCTCGCTCTCAGCCTTCTTGCCATCCACTTGGGCGAAGGTCCTATCTTTACATTCTTTACAAGCGCCGCCATATAGCGTGAGCAGAGCTTTGTATTTTCAACGCTTACGCTGATTTCCTTTGTAATATCCCCGTCAACGCCCTTGAACGAAGGCTCGGTGTAGTTCATAGGAATATCAAACGTTGCGCTTGCCTCCTGTGCAAGTCCGAGTACGGAAAGACAGTCGGGGCGGTTGTTCGTTATCTCAAACTCTACTATAGTATCGTCTGTCTGTAAAGCCTCGCATATATCCATACCCATTCTGAAAGAATCAACATCGGGATCGTTATTCAGTATAAGTATTCCGTCGTCTGCTACGGGATAGTCAAAATCATCCTTCGTAAGACCAAGCTCCGCATAAGAGCACATCATACCGTTGCTTGCAACGCCTCTCAGCTTGCCCTTTGTGATCTTTGTTCCGTCTGCGATCGTACTGTTGTGCATACAAGCGGGAACTATAGCCCCCTCGAACAGATTCTGCGCCGCAGTAACTATCTGCACAGGCTCATCCCTGCCTGCGTCAAGCTGGCATATCCACAGCTTTTCGCTGTCGGGGTGACGCTCCAGCTTCAGCACCTTTGCAACTACCACGTTATTTATAGGATCGGACATCTTATGATAGGTTTCAACCTTTGAACCGCTCATCGTCATATCCGCTACGAATTCCTTTATTGGCATATCGGCTTTAACATAGTCGTTAAGCCATCTAATTGATAAATCCACGTTAATATCTCCTTTTACGATTCCTATCGGTATTTCTGAATTTTCTTATCTGAACTGTGCGAGGAAACGCTGATCGTTCTCGTACAGCAGACGCATATCGTCTATGTTATATCTCATCATAGCAATACGCTCAAGTCCTATACCGAAAGCGAAACCGCTGTATTCTTCGGGATCTATTCCGCAGTTGATAAGTACCTGCGGATGAACGATGCCTGAACCGAGCATCTCTATCCAGCCTTCGCCCTTGCAGAGCGGACAGCCCTTGCCTCCGCATTTGAAGCACTGTAAGTCAACCTCGGCTGACGGCTCTGTATACGGGAAGTGGTGAGGACGGAAGCGGAGCTTTACATCGTCGCCGTAAAGACGCTTAGCAAACGTTTCAAGCGTACCCTTAAGATCGCCGAATGTGATATTCTTATCTATTACAAGGCCTTCGCACTGGTGGAAAATAGGCGAGTGCGTGCCGTCAACAGCATCGGGACGATAAACACGTCCGGGGCTTATGATAGCTATAGGAGGCTTGTTTTTAAGCATTGTTCTTATCTGCACGGAAGATGTCTGTGTACGCAGAAGAATTTCATCAGTAATATAGAATGTATCCTGCTCATCTCTTGCAGGGTGACCGTCCTCAGTCAGAAGCATATCGAAAACGTACTTCGTTTCCTCGACCTCAGGACCGTCTACTACAGTGTATCCCATTCCTCTGAATATTTCCTTAAGCTCGTCAAGAACTATATTCAGCGGATGACGCACTCCCATCGCCTGCTGCTTTCCGGGCATAGTAACGTCCAGCGTTTCCTTCTTTAATTTCTGCTCCATAAGCGCAGATTTAAGCTGTGCCTGCTTCTGTGCAATAAAGCCCTCAAGCGACTGTCTTACATCGTTTGCAAGCTGACCCATAACAGGTCTTTCCTCAGCGGACAGCTTACCCATGCTCTTGAGTATCGCTGTAAGCTCGCCCTTCTTGCCGAGGTACTTTACTCTCAGCTCGTCAAGCTGCTTAACGTCAACGCAGTCGCCGATAGTTTTCAGCGCCTGCTCCTTTATATTCTGTAACTGTTCTTTCATACCTTTATTCTTTCCTCGTTATTTATTATCCTGTATTTGATCTCGCCGTCAGGCAAAGACGATGGAACCGAATCGTTCCACTGATAACACGACCTTTCACGCATTTTTCCTGCGTCGGTTAATTATAATATGGTTATGTAATATGGCTTTTTATGGAAATTAAAATCAAAGCCTATGCCTACACGATAGACATTATAACAGAAATCCGATACTTTTGCAAGTGTAATAACGCAGTTTTCGGTAAATTTCGCATTATTTTCACCTGTGCGATTTCAAAAACAGATTGTTCCCTTCATCACAATTTCCACGCTCTCTTTAAAATTTCCGGTAACGGAAAGTTCGTCTGCACCGCCGTCTTGCCTCCACGCCCTTCCCACAATCTCCGCAAAAGCACGCCACACCCTCGCCCCGCACCGCCGCACCAACCCTTCCAAAAACCGCACTATCCCTTGCTTTGCATCATCACGCTCGCCTTTCGTAACGCCAACATCTGTATGTGCCTGTTTCGCATTCGCACTATCCCACTCGCTTTTCGTAGGGGAGGGGCTTGCCCCTCCCGTTGCATCGAACCTCTCCATCCCCACAACCTTCTCAAAGCACATCCATCGTCTCGCCTCGCACAATCACCCTTGCCTCCCTTGTCAAAGGTGAGGTGCTGTCGCCCAAAATAATTCGGGCGACTACCGGAGGGATTGCCTCATCACCATCTCTCGCTTGCACCAACCCTCTCGAACCCACACTATCCCTTGCTTTGCACCAACACCCTTGCCTCCCTTGTCAAAGGTGAGGTGCTGTCGCCCGAAAAAATT
>ENA-OYZI01000517-OYZI01000517.1-human-gut-metagenome-genome-assembly--contig:-NODE-517-length-11789-cov-5.555565_pt1 | contig 11789 bp, 9 predicted proteins | sample MGYA00243288_ERZ653471 | MGnify/ENA primary metagenome ERZ653471 (study PRJEB26926, sample SAMN06164901) | human gut metagenome | biome: ENVO:00009003; feature: ENVO:2100002; material: ENVO:00002003... | reverse complement strand
CTAGAGTTCGTCGGCAGCGTCAGATGTGTATAAGAGACAGTCATTGTCTTTATCAATATTGCTCTTGTAAGCTTCTATATTGAAATCTGCATTTGTATATTTTTTATGTGGAATATAATTAAAACAATACAACACATATAAAGCAACAATTATTAGCACCGAAAAAACAATAAGCGTTATTCTCTTCTTCATACATTCTCCATTAAACAACTTGCGAGTTACCAATTTCATTAAATAATAAATTAGCTACTTTTTCCTCTAATGACAGATATACATCTCCACCAAACACACTCTGATAAACTGCTGCCAAAATACCTTCAACATCTAATCCACCATATAGTCCCATATATCCGGCATTTTGAAAAATCGCAAATTCCTCATTCGTAATAACTCCTGTATTATGTGCTGTCTCTGCCAACATTTGATTCCACTGTTTGATGTCTCCCATGACAACAAGTCTTCTGTTATCTTCGTCCAGTTCATTAAAATGGTCAGCAACCTCCTGCCTGTATGTCTGGATTGCAAAATAAGTCTGTCCTAATGCAATGACCTCTTTTCTTGGATCTCCATTCTGAACGATCAGATAACATGCATATCTTGACAGTTCATAATCTTTTTTGGGGTTCGTGGTGACTCCAGCTTCAACGATTTTCCTGACTTCAGGAAAATCGTCTGGAATACTGTGCCCGCTGTTTTCACATGCGATCATTGCTCTTTTAATTACTTTTGCAAAGTTCTCCCATTTTGCATAATCAATTGCCTCATTTTTATAGCTTTTATTGTGTGCAAAATAATATCGACCACAAATAAAAATAACAACAGTTATAGATACTATTATGAAAAACCAAAAAGTGTTCAGAAATTGAATACATTAAGTCCTGTTTCTTCATCATAAACTCTGTCAACTTTTCCATCAATTACCGTAATAACGAGCTCGCAAGTTGCACTTACAACAGCTCTGTTCAGATGTCCTCCAAACACTTCACCTTTTTCATTACCGGCACTCAAATGAAGATGTGCATAATATTCTCCATCCATTGTATTGATTGTACCTGTCAGCGATGTTATTTCATAATAGCCTTTAAAACTGTTTGAGTAATATTTCTTCTCATCTGTCTTGTATACTCCGACTGTGAAATCATTGATAGCTCCAAGAGCATTAATACTGGCAAGCTTTATATTCTCAGTTATGGCAATTGCTTTCAGTTGCTCCAAAATCTCCTCCCCTTTGTCAATTCTCGCTATTATTATATTATCAAATTTTCTGTATTCCATTATGTTTCCTCCGTAACTTTCGAATTGTTATTCTTTATTCGTGAATTTCCAAGGGTAGATTGTCAGGATCATGAAAGAATGTCATTTTTTTGCCTGTGTAAGTATCGAGTCTAATCGGCTCAGTCATGATGCCCCTTTTATTCAATTCTCTTACAGTATCATCGACCGAGTCTACAGCAAAGGCAAGATGCCTGAGACCGTAAGCCTCTGGATAACTTGGACGCTTCGGACAATTTTTAATGATAAAAAGTTCTAATTCTATCTCATCAAGTTGAAGATCAATTTTATAATCATCACGTTCCGGTCTGTAATTTTCTCGAATAATAGAAAAACCTAACAGATCCACATAAAAGTGCTTTGATTTCTCATAGTCGCTACCAATAATGGCAATATGATGAACTTTTTTTAAATTCATGGTGTATTTACCTCTCTGCTACTTTGTTTGAATACATGAAATAATGTATCACAATGATACTATTTTGTAATATATTTTTTCAAAAGCTTATAAGTATTCTCCACGCCATCCATATGTGAGCGCTCATAGTTATGCGATGCATAAACTCCTGCACCAATAAGCCCATGACGGATATCATATCCGCTGTGCAGTGTTGCCTCAACATCAGAGCCATAGTGCGGATAAACATCGATTGCATAGTCAAGCCCCTCGCTCTTTGCCAGATTTGAAAGTTCTGTGACAAGCTCGTAGTTGTAAGGTCCACCTGAGTCCTTCGCACAGATTGAAACCATATGCTCCGTACAGCCGAGGTCGGCTCCAACGCAGCCCATGTCTACGGAAATCATCTCCTCCGTATCAGCCGGTACAAAGCTTCCGCCATGGCCTACCTCCTCATAAACCGTAAAGAGCAGTGTGACCTTGCGGTTTAGCTTCCAGCCCTCATCCTTTACGGCATGAGCCACACCGAGTAAGATGGCGGCTGACAGCTTATCATCAAGGAAACGGCTCTTGATATAGCCGCTCTCCGTGATGACCGTACGTGGATCCATGGCGATAATATCCCCTGTCTGGATGCCAAGTGCCGCTACGCCCTGCTTGTCATTTACATTTTCATCGAGCAGGATTTCCATATTCTCTTCCTTTGTCTCAACCTTTTCATCTGCCACATGTGCCGATGGCTCTGTATTTAGCACCACGCCTGTGTACATTCTGCCATCACGCGTAAAAACCATGCAGTTTTCTCCATCTGCTGTGCTCCACTGATGACCACCGATAGTTGTCGGGCGCAAACGTCCGTTATCCTTTATTGAGCGAACCATGGCTCCAAGTGTGTCCACATGCGCTGCCAATACCAAATGTGCTCCCTCTCCACCGATTTCTACGCTGACATTTCCTTTATTTGAAAGCTGTGGCGCATATCCCATAGCCTCAAGCTGCTTCATCAGATAGTCTGTGGCATTTTTTGTGAAGCCTGTAGGGCTTGCTATTGATGTGAGTGCTTTGAGCTGTGTTCCGATATATTCTTTAATCTCTTCTGTTGACATAATTGTTATCTCCTACTTTATTACTGTTTATTAACTGCATTATAACATCTCATTTTTGCGCATGCAATCCGTATTAACCGTTGTTTGTAGTTGTTTGTAGTAGTACACCTGTTCGCAAACCGCGGGTACCATGGTGCACACACTATCCCACGTTCGCTACGCTACGCAGCTAAGAGGCTGTACGAATTGTGCCCAAGGTTTTCTTAACTCGACGAAACCGTCGAAACTCGCCATCCATGGCTCGATTTCTCCTTGCCTCGGCGTCCATGCCTCGGCATTTCTGTGTAGCATGTGCATAATTCGACAGTATCTAAGCAGCTTCGCTATTCGCGGACTCCGGAGTGTATGCAGCCCACCGCGGTGCTCGCGCGAATCGTCCCTTACGTTATGGCGTAAATAGTAAATAAATAAGATTTATGAATCTGAATCGTTGCCGGTCACACTGTTAGTTGTGAACAGTAACTTCTGAATTGAAAAACTGAGTTGGAAAATGTAAAAAAATAGAGGAAAGATGTAAAAATATATGTTATAATCGTGTATACACAAAAATGAAAACACAGGAGGATAAAATATGTCATATATTTACAAAACAAAAGGAACCTGTTCAACACAGATTGAGCTTGACCTCGATGGCGATGTAGTACATAACGTAAAGTTTACAGGGGGCTGTAACGGAAATCTTAAGGCCATCCCAAAGCTCGTTGAAGGACTCACAGTTGCCCAGGTAGAGGAAAAAATCGGTGGAATTAAATGTGGATTTAAGAATACATCCTGCGGCGACCAGCTCGCAAAAGCATGCCGCGAGGCATATGAAGCCCAAAAGTAATGAAATAACTAGTAAAATAGCTTCCGTATATAAACATGTAGCTCCAAAAGCTCTCCCATAAGGAGAGCTTTTGAATTAAAAAAATAATTCTGCCATGCTTCGCGCACAACAAAGTGGATCCGGGAAGTACACAGTGTGTTCAGAATAAAAAATATGAACTGCCACGGTGTTCCATAAACTCAAATAGCATGAAGCACTATCACCAAAACACAGCCTGTCCGGGCAAAAAGCCGTGGCTGACTTCATATTTTTTATGAGGAATATACTGTGTGCTCCCCCGGACCTCACAGCCTCCCACGCGCGAAGCCCCCATTAAATCTCGACACTCCCAAAAATATTTTTATAAAATGTTTACAAAACATTCATCCCTTTAGGTTGTGCAATCATCCTCAAAGTGTTACAATAACACTATTGTGAGCCTGTACAAGGGCAATTTGAAGTTATAGGAGAAAAATATGAGCGCATTTTCAAAAATCTTTGGTTCTCACAGCGAGAGAGAGCTTAAGAGAATTTACCCGATTGCTGACAAGGTTGAGTCATATAAGGAGGCAATGGGAAAGCTTTCCGATGAAGAATTAAAGGATAAGACAAGGGAGTTTAAAAAGCGTCTGGAGGACGGAGCAACACTTGATGATATTCTTCCGGAGGCATTTGCTACAGTAAGAGAGGCTGCTAAGCGTGTGCTTGGCATGGAACATTATAGAGTACAGATAATCGGTGGTATTATTTTGCATCAGGGACGTATTGCAGAGATGCGAACCGGTGAAGGTAAGACACTTGTTTCTACACTTCCTGCATACCTTAATGCACTTGAGGGCAAGGGTGTGTGTATTGTCACAGTCAATGATTACCTTGCAAAGCGTGATGCTGAGTGGATGGGGCAGGTTCATGAGTTCTTAGGACTTAAGGTCGGCGTAGTACTTGGCGGCATGGACAATGACGAGCGCAGGGAGGCTTACGGCTGTGATATTACATATATCACAAACAATGAGCTTGGATTTGATTACCTGCGTGACAATATGGTTATCTACAAGGAGCAGCTTGTTCAGAGAGGTCTCCACTATGCTATCATTGATGAGGTCGATTCAGTGCTTATCGATGAGGCACGTACACCTCTTATCATTTCAGGACAGAGTGGCAAGTCGACAAGACTTTACGAGGCATGCGATATCCTGGCTACACAGATGAAGCGTGGTGAGGATGTTCCTGAGTATTCAAAGATGGATGCCATCATGGGCATTGTCCAGGACGAGACCGGTGATTTCATCGTAAATGAGAAGGACAAGGTTGTAAACCTTACACAGGATGGTGTGAAAAAGGTAGAACAGTTCTTCCATATCGAGAACCTTGCAGATCCGGAGAATCTTGAAATCCAGCACAATATCATACTTGCGCTTCGTGCGCACAACCTCATGTTCAAAGATCAGGACTATGTGGTAAAGGATGATGAGGTACTTATTGTAGATGAGTTTACCGGACGTATCATGCCTGGTCGTCGTTATTCGGACGGACTGCATCAGGCTATCGAGGCAAAGGAGCATGTAAAGGTTAAGAGAGAGAGCAAGACGCTTGCCACAATCACATTCCAGAACTTCTTCAACAAGTTTGACAAGAAGGCCGGTATGACAGGTACAGCTCTCACAGAGGAAAAAGAGTTCCGTGATATCTATGGCATGGATGTTGTCGAGATACCTACAAATAAGCCGGTAGCACGTATTGATTTACAGGATGCTGTATACGCTACCAAAAAGGAAAAGTTCAAGGCAGTTGTGGATGCGGTTAAAGAGGCACATGAAAAGGGACAGCCTGTTCTTGTAGGTACAATCACCATCGAGACATCAGAGCTTTTGAGCGGCATGCTCAAGAGAGAGGGAATCCCTCATACAGTATTAAATGCCAAGTTCCATGAGAAAGAGGCAGAGATTGTTGCACTTGCAGGACAGCACGGTGCAGTTACAATAGCAACCAACATGGCAGGCCGTGGTACCGATATTAAGCTTGACGATGAGGCAAAGGCTGCCGGAGGTCTTAAGATTATCGGTACAGAACGCCATGAGTCAAGACGTATAGACAATCAGCTCCGTGGACGTGCAGGACGTCAGGGAGATCCTGGTGAGTCACAGTTCTTCATCTCACTTGAGGATGACCTCATGAGACTTTTCGGTTCAGAGCGTCTGATGGGCGTTTTCAATGCTCTCGGAGTACCGGAGGGCGAGCAGATCCAGCATAAGATGCTCACATCTGCTATCGAGAAGGCTCAGGAGAAAATCGAGGCCAACAACTTTGGTATTCGTAAAAATCTTCTCGAGTATGATCAGGTGGACAATGACCAGAGAGAGATTATCTACAGCGAGCGTATGAAAGTGCTTAACGGTGACAACATGCGTGATGCTATCCTTAAGATGGTTCAGGAGCAGGTTGAGAAGTCTGTCGACAGATGTATTTCCGAGGAAATTGACAGAGCTGACTGGGATCTTGTAGAGCTCAACGAGCTTGTGCTTCCGGTCATTCCTCTTGATCCGATTACAAAAGAGGATATTGAGTCAATCAAGAATGCAAAGCAGCTTAAGCAGTACTTAAAGGAAAAGGCCGTCATGCTTTATGAGCAGAAGGAGACAGAATTCCCTGAGCCTGAGCAGTTCAGAGAGATTGAGCGTGTCGTGCTTCTTCGTGTAATCGACAGAAAGTGGATGGATCACATCGATGATATGGCACAGCTTCGTCAGGGAATCGGCTTACAGGCTTATGGACAGAAAGATCCAATCGTAGAGTACAAGATGGCAGGCTTTGATATGTTTGACGACATGATTTCGGCTATCCAGGAGGATACTGTCAGACTGCTGTATCATGTACAGGTTGAGCAGAAGGTTGAGCGAGAGCAGGTTGCAAAGATTTCGGGCACAAACAAGGATGAGTCAGCACAGAATGCACCAAAGCGCCGTGCAACAGCCAAGGTATATCCGAATGACCCATGTCCATGCGGCAGTGGCAAGAAATATAAGCAGTGCTGTGGACGTGTGAAGTAAATTTTAAATGGCTGTAATCGTTGCTGGTCACACTGTTAGGTGTGAACAGTAACATAAAATAAATAAACAAGAACGAATGTTCTGAAAATTGTGGACAAAGTCGATTTTTTGTAGTAAAATAAAGCACATAAGTGCATACTATAAATGATTGACTTTGTCTTTTTATAATTTTACAAAAGCAGTATTTAAGATTTTTTTGGAGGAAGCGTGCGTTATGGAATTTAAACTGCATTCAAAATACAAGCCGACCGGCGACCAGCCGCAGGCAATAGAGCAGCTTGTGAAGGGATTTAAGGAGGGCAACCAGTTTGAGACCTTACTTGGAGTTACCGGCTCCGGCAAGACCTTTACCATGGCCAATGTCATTGCAGCACTCAATAAGCCTACACTTATCATATCGCACAATAAGACACTGGCGGGGCAGCTCTATGGTGAGATGAAGGAGTTTTTCCCCGAAAATGCAGTAGAGTACTTTGTATCCTACTACGACTATTACCAGCCTGAGGCCTATGTGCCGCAGTCTGATACGTACATAGCCAAGGATTCCTCTGTAAATGATGAGATAGATAAGCTCAGGCTTTCAGCCACGGCAGCACTCACGGAGCGAAAGGACGTCATTGTCGTGGCATCGGTTTCCTGCATATACGGACTTGGAAGTCCTGATGAGTGGACAGGCATGAGTATTTCGCTGCGCCCGGGGCAGGAGAGGGACAGGGATGATCTCGCGAGGTCTCTCATAGATTTACAGTACACCAGGAATGATATGGATTTTCACCGAGGCACCTTCAGAGTGCATGGTGATGTGCTTGATATATTTCCGGCAAATGCCGATGATACAGCAATCAGGGTTGAGTTTTTCGGTGATGAGATAGATCGGATAGTGGAGGTCGATGTGCTGACCGGCGAGGTAAAGTGCTCGCTTGAGCATACGATGATCTTCCCAGCATCACACTATGTAGTTTCGCAGGAGAAGATAAATGAGGCCTGCCTCAATATAGAGAAAGAGCTTGATGAGCGTGTGAAGTATTTTAAAGGCGAGGACAAGCTCATAGAGGCTCAGCGAATAGCAGAGAGGACCAATTTTGACATAGAGATGATGAGGGAGACAGGCTTCTGTTCAGGAATTGAGAATTATACGAGGCATCTGAACTTTGCAAAGCCGGGGGAGCCTCCTATGACACTCATAGATTTCTTCCCGGATGATTTTCTCATAATCGTGGATGAGTCGCATATCACGATTCCGCAGATAGGCGGTATGTATGCGGGTGACCGCTCAAGAAAGACCACTCTTGTGGACTATGGCTTCAGACTGCCCTCGGCCCTTGACAACAGACCTCTCAATTTCGAGGAGTTCGAGGGTAAAATAGACCAGATGCTCTTTGTCTCAGCCACTCCGAATAAGTATGAGAATGAGCATGAGCTGCTACGTGCGGAGCAGATTATCAGACCGACAGGACTTTTGGATCCTGAGATATCAGTGCGCCCTGTTGAGGGACAGATTGATGACCTTGTGTCAGAGGTCAATAAGGAGACTGCAAACCATCACAAGGTGCTTATCACCACACTCACAAAGCGTATGGCTGAGGATCTAACAAACTATATGGCAGAGCTTGGCATCAGGGTAAAGTACCTGCATTCAGATATAGATACACTTGAGAGAGCGGAGATAATACGTGACCTGCGTCTTGACGTATTTGACGTGCTCGTCGGCATCAATCTGCTCAGGGAGGGCCTTGATATCCCGGAGATTACACTTGTTGCCATACTCGATGCGGATAAGGAAGGCTTCCTTCGCTCAGAGACTTCACTTATACAGACGATAGGACGTGCCGCACGTAACAGTGAGGGCCATGTTATCATGTACGCTGACAAGATTACAGACTCCATGCGTGTCGCAATTGACGAGACAAAGCGTCGTAGAAAGGTACAGGAAGAGTACAATGAGGCTCACGGCATCACGCCACAGACTATACAGAAATCCGTGCGTGATCTCATAGCTATCTCAAAGAAGGTAGCGGCCGATGAGAATGCTCTTGACAAAGATCCGGAGTCAATGAGCAAAAAAGAGCTTGAGAAGCATATTGCAGATATAGAGAAAAAGATGAAAAAAGCGGCGGCAGAGCTCAATTTCGAGGCGGCTGCTGAGTACAGGGATAAGCTTATTATGCTTAAAAACACATTGAGAGACGTAAAATAAAAGCTTATAACATCCTGAAGCAATTTGGAGGAACACAAATTATGGCAAAAAAAGAAAGAAAATACATCAAAATACGAGGTGCCAGCGAACACAATCTAAAGTGCGTCAGTCTAGACATCCCGAGAGATGAGTTTGTTGTTTTTACAGGGCTTTCAGGCTCCGGCAAGTCATCACTGGCATTTGATACCATATATGCTGAGGGGCAGCGCAGGTACATGGAGTCACTTTCATCGTATGCGCGTCAGTTTTTAGGACAGATGGAAAAGCCGAATGTGGAGTCTATAGAGGGACTTCCGCCTGCCATTTCCATTGACCAGAAATCCACCAACAAGAACCCACGTTCAACTGTCGGAACGGTCACAGAGATATATGATTACTTCAGACTGCTTTATGCCAGAATTGGAATACCACACTGTCCGAAGTGCGGGCGTGCCATTACAAAGCAGACGATAGACCAGATGGTGGATACTGTTATGGCGCTGCCTGAGCGCACACGTATCCAGCTTCTTGCACCGGTGGTCAGAGGCCGCAAGGGTGAGCACCAGAAGCTGTTCGAGAGAGCCAAAAAGAGCGGATATGTGCGTGTGATTGTAGATGGCAGCATGTATGAGCTCTCCGAGGATATTCCAATGGAGAAAAATATAAAGCACAATATTGACATTGTTGTAGACCGTCTGGTTGTAAAGCCGGGCATAGAGAAGAGGCTTACTGATTCACTTGAAAATGTATTTGAACTGACAGAGGGCAATGCAATAGTTGATATTGTGGATGGCGAACAGATGACTTTTTCCCAGAATTTTGCGTGCCCTGACTGTGGCATAAGCATAGATGAGGTTGAGCCGAGAAGCTTCTCCTTCAACAATCCGTTCGGAGCATGTCCGACCTGCTACGGACTCGGCTACAAGATGGAGTTTGACCCGCAGCTTATGGTGCCGGATGCATCGCTTTCCATATCTGAGGGTGCCATACAGGTGATGGGGTGGCAGTCATGTACAGACCCAAAGAGCTATACCTATGCGACACTTCGTGCGCTGCATGAGGGCTATGGGCTTCCTCTCGACACACCGATTGATGATTTATCTGCAGATATGAAAAAACTGCTTTTTTACGGTGGAGACGGCAGAGTGCTCAAGGTCAGATACAAGGGTCAGAGAGGCGAAGGCGTCTATGACCTTGTATGGAACGGCCTTGTGGACAATGTTGAGCGCCGATACAAGGAGACCTTTTCTGATACGGCAAAGGCAGAGTATGAGCAGTTTATGCGCATTACTCCGTGTACGAGCTGTAAGGGGCAGAGACTTAAGCCGTCGTCACTTGCCGTTACGGTTGCGGACAAGAACATATATGAGATGACCTCCATGTCTGTGAAGGAGCTTGTGAAGTTCCTTGCTGATATAGAGCTTACAGAGCAGCAACACTATATAGGAGACCAGATACTAAAGGAAATCCGTGCGAGAGTTGGCTTTTTGCAGCAGGTCGGCCTTGATTACCTCACCCTTACCCGCGGCACGGCAAGTCTTTCAGGCGGGGAAGCCCAGCGAATCAGGCTTGCCACGCAGATAGGCTCAGGACTTGTAGGTGTGGCATATATACTTGATGAGCCAAGTATCGGACTGCATCAGAGGGATAACGACAAGCTGCTTGGCGCACTTATGAATCTTAAGAATCTGGGAAATACGCTCATAGTGGTGGAGCATGATGAGGATACCATGCGCGCAGCGGATTATATCGTGGATGTAGGGCCGGGAGCAGGCTCGCACGGCGGGGAGATAGTGGCAGCAGGCTCGTTAAAGGACATTATAAAGTGCAAAAAATCACTCACAGGAGCATATTTGAGTGGTAAAATAAAGATACCGGTGCCACAGGAGAGGCGCAAGCCAAGCGGATATATCACGATAAGAGGAGCCAGGGAGAATAACCTGAAAAATATTGATGTGCAGATACCTCTTGGTATCATGACCTGTGTTACAGGCGTGTCGGGCTCGGGAAAGAGCTCATTGACCAATGAGATACTCTACAAGCATCTGGCCAAATCCTTAAACAGAGCCAGGTGTATCGCAGGTGACCATGACGGTATAGATGGTCTTGAACAGCTTGACAAGGTCATAGACATCGACCAGTCACCGATAGGCCGTACACCCCGCTCTAATCCTGCCACATATACAGGTGTGTTTGACATGATAAGAGACCTGTTTGCATCAACACCCGATGCCAAGGCAAAGGGCTATAAAAAGGGCCGTTTCAGTTTCAATGTAAAGGGCGGTCGGTGTGAGGCCTGCGGCGGCGATGGAATCCTTAAGATAGAGATGCATTTCCTGCCTGATGTATATGTGCCGTGTGAGGTCTGTGGAGGCAAACGATATAACAGGGAGACACTCGATGTAAAGTACAAGGGCAAGAGCATATACGATGTTCTTGATATGACAGTGGAGGAGGCACTTGAGTTTTTCAAAAATGTGCCAAAGATCCAGAACAAAATCCAGTCGCTCTATGATGTCGGACTATCCTACGTGAAGCTGGGACAGCCGTCCACAGAGCTTTCGGGTGGTGAGGCACAGCGTATCAAGCTTGCCACAGAGCTTAGCAGAAAGAGCACCGGAAAGACCATATATATACTTGATGAGCCTACTACGGGGCTGCACTTTGCAGATGTACACAAGCTTGTGGAGATACTGCGCAGGCTCTCGGACGGAGGCAATACTGTAGTTGTTATCGAGCACAACCTCGACGTGATAAAGACAGCTGACTATATCATAGATATGGGACCTGAGGGCGGAGACGGCGGCGGAACCGTCATAGCGCAGGGCACACCTGAGGAGATATGCGAGGTAAAACAGTCATATACAGGCCGGTTTTTGAAACCATATCTGGAAAAAGACAAGGATAAACTTTAAAATTTTATTAAATATGACCTTTTTCAAAAAAAAAGTTTGAAAAATGGGATTTATTGTATATAATAAGAGAG
>ENA-OYZI01000513-OYZI01000513.1-human-gut-metagenome-genome-assembly--contig:-NODE-513-length-11811-cov-4.160854_pt1 | contig 11811 bp, 6 predicted proteins | sample MGYA00243288_ERZ653471 | MGnify/ENA primary metagenome ERZ653471 (study PRJEB26926, sample SAMN06164901) | human gut metagenome | biome: ENVO:00009003; feature: ENVO:2100002; material: ENVO:00002003... | reverse complement strand
AGATTCATGAGCGTCTCGTGGGCTCGGAGATGTGTATAAGAGACAGATATCATAGGATTGAGTATGATGGCGGGCACAGTGTTAGGCTTACCGTCTTGTACGGATCTGTCGGAAACGGTGTATGACCAGGTGATGTCCAAAAACTATTATAACACGAAACAGGATGTTATCAACGCTGTTTTCCGTCCCTTTGAGCACATGTATTGCTGTATCTGGATACGCCATGAGAACGAGGAACTTCCGGCAGATCAGTTGATTACTCCCACTCGTGGCACTTGGTGGTACGATGGAGGTTTGTGGGAAATGTATCACCGTCATCAATATGATGATATCAATCAAGGCGACTGGTTGAGCGAATGGGAAAACTTTTATGTAGGTATCGGCCAATGCAATATGGTATTGGATGACTTGAACCAATTGAATCCGTCCAATTTTGGTTTGAGTGACAGTGAATTTGAAAGTTTTAAAGCGCAGTTGCGCTGTATGCGTGCCTGGGGCTATCTCCGTCTGTTGAATACCCATCGCAACTGTATTCTGACTACTACATCAGACCAGGCTGTGAACGAATTGCCGGAAAACCGGAAACAAGTCTCTCCGCAAGTAATGTTCGATTTCATCGAGAGTGAATTGAAAGACTACTGTCTGGCAGCTTTGCCCTCCAAGAGTGGACAATCCGGAAACGGTAGCCAACAGGGACAGTTTACGAAAGCTGCTGCGGCATCCTTATTGGTGCGTCTCTATCTGAATGCGGAGGTATGGATCGGTCAGGCGAAATGGCAGGAATGTATCGATATGTGTAAACGTATCACGGGAGGAGAGTTCGGATATTATGCGATTGCGGATAACTGGTATGAACCTTTCGACTGGAACAATGAAATGTGCAATGAGGTGATCTTCGGTTTTCCCGGTTCTTACGGGCTGACCAGCTGGCATCTGCAAAATGACAGAAGAACGGTTTACGGACGTGGTTTGCCTTATGGTAGTGCGTATTATCTGAAAATAGAGGGAAATGGCGAACGGAATCCGAAATACGCGCTTTCACCGAGCTATGACAATCAGCAGCCACGAGAACTGTTCGACTATGGATTGGGAATGGTTACCCGGAAGTTTGCTAAGTATCAGGGAGACATACGTTATAAGCAATATGTAAACACTGGTAACAATACCCGTGAAGGTATGTTCTTTCTCGAAGGTAAGATTGCCAACTCCGCTGTCAGCGGAGGATATGCTAAGAATCCGGACAATCAATATGTGATTTATTTGCGTGACCAGGTCGGACGATTCGAAGGGAATGCAGAGTCAGGCTATATCTCCAATCCGGCTTATAAGGAATCTAAATTGGGTAATGGTGACTTCAACTCCGGACTTTACTGTGTGAAGTATCCTTTCTATCCGTTTACCGGAGGTTATTATATTGAGTCCGACTATACAGAGATTCGTTTGGCAGAGATTATTTATTCTCAAGCTGAAGCTCTTCTCCGTCTCGGACAGGCGGGTGAGGCTGGTAAATTGTTGAACAGCGTGCGTAAGCGTAACTACGAAAACTTTACAGCAAATATCGCTTACCAGCCGGAAGGCAACGTGGTACTCGATCGGAAAGAAATGCTGGATGAGTGGGGACGGGAATTTCTGGCGGAAAGCCGTCGTCGTACAGACTTGATTCGTTTCGGCAGGTATCAGGAAGCATGGTGGGACAAACCACGGGATGCGGACAATCATTATGAGCTGTTCCCCTTGTCGCAGACACAACTGGAACAGAATGAATACCTGAAACAGAATCCCGGTTATCCGGATATTGCCCGGTGAAATCGGTGAATTTGCGATTATTCTTATCTAATGTACAAGTTAAAAAAGAAAGAAAATGAAAAATAGTTTATTCATAATATCGAAGCTATGTATGCTGGCTTTCATTCTCCTGTTGGCACAGGGATGCCAGGAAGACTATGAGATGATAGACCCGCCGCTGATGACCGACTACGACGATGATCTGGACGAAGAAGTGATTATGCAGAAAGGGCTGGAGAGTTACTTTGTGACTCAATTCGGTGAAGGTGAGATGGATGGTAGTTCCTGGGAACAGGCGTTGGATGTGGCTGGTTTCCGTAAGCTGTTGAGCGGTTCTGTCGATCTGTCCAAGAGTACGATTTACATGAGTCAGGGGAAATATGTCATGTCCGAAGAAAGTGGACTTGGTGTAATCGTTCGTAAGAATGTAAAGGCGATTAAGGGCGGATATAGTCAGTTTAGCGAAGGGACCGATGTTTCGGCACGTGATATAGATACATATGTGACTGTTATCAGCGGCGATGTGAACGGAAATAAACAGGCGGATGCCGGTGATTGTGGTTTGTTATTGGTGAAGAAAGGGCATATTACCATTGAGGGAGTTACTTTCCAATATGGATATGTTTCTGAAGCGGATGCCAGTACAACCGAATGTGGTAGTGGAATTTATGTGAGCGGCGGTGCCGGTGATACTTCCATCGAGTTGACCGACTGCGTGATTAGAGATTGTACATCAGGAGTAACGACTTCTGCCAAGCAGGGTGGTCCGGCAGTCTTTGTCTTGTCGGGACAGGTACGGCTGAATAATGTGAACTTGCTGGATAACACGGCTGTCGGTCGTGGAGGAGCTGTTCGTTGTAATAGCAAGACAGCGGTGGTGTTTATGAATGGTTGTCTGCTGAAAGGTAATTCTCATAACGGTTCGTGGGGAAATGGTATTCAGATGTCGGAAGGACATATCTGTATTAACAATACCACGTTGATAGATAATATGGGGACAGGTGCCGCTTTGAACGGAGGAGGAAGTATCCTGCTGACCAATAATACAATCATTGGAAATACGAGCGATAGTCATGGAGCAGTACGTTGTGAGACAGGTGTCGGCGGTGATACGAAGTTTATTAATAACCTATTGCTCTCTGAAAATCCTTCGGCTCCGAGCTTTAATCTGAACGGCAGCAATTTTGAAGCCTTTTCGAAGGGATATAATGTGTATCAGCGCGTGACGGGAATAACGATGAGTGCGTCCGATACGGCTTATCCCAATCCGGTGAATGGTACGCTGGATGAAAAGGGAGTGTATGTGTGGGATCTTAATCAGATTGGTTCGGTAAAAGGATATGCTACCAAACAGGCGGTGATAGAAGTTGCGAAAAGTTTTAATCCGGTGGCTTCGCCTATTGCTAATTTGGGAGAAGTGTTTGTGGAATGGGTCGGTGAAGATGCTTTCGGTATAGACCAACGCGAAGTGACTCGTAATGCGAACAAGATGCAAGCCGGTGCTTATGATGCGGTTCTGACAAATTAAATTCTAAAACGACTGTAACATGAAGAAGATATTTTATATGATAGCTTTGGGTATCGGACTAGCCGGATGCTCAAACAACGAGGATGAGTTACTATCAATGGGCAGTTTCCCCGAAGATCATGTCATCCGCGTCATTACCGAAGTGAATGAACCTCTGTCACGTGCAGGGTATGACGCCATGAATCTGGAACGTTTCGGATTAATGATCCGTAACAGCGAAAATGCTGCTTATAACTATCATAAACAAATGATTGGTTCCGGCAGTTCCTGGAGTACATCCGACGGTCAACAGATGCTTTGGGATGCAGAAAGAACACCTGTGACGATGATAGCGTATGCGCCATTTATGAGTGAAGCTACTCCGGATGCTTCGTTGACGGTCAATGCGTTAACCAACCAGTCTACCGAAGAAAATGTGAAATCCTCCGATTTCCTGTTGATGAAAGCAACAGTTGACCCGGAGCAGGATTTGACGGCGGATGGGAAACTGAAAATCTCTTTGAATCATGCCATGAGCAAGCTGATTATAAAAGTGACGGTAAATAATGGTATGGAAGATGCGGCGATCAGTAAATTGGGCGATATGGCTGTAAATGGTACAATAGTGGGTGGTATTTGTGATTTGTCAGTGCCGGAACCGGTAGTCATTCCACGGGAAGATGCTGTAGCTACAACTATCGCCCCTTATAAGGGTACGGATGGGTATGAATGTATTCTTCTCCCGCAAACAATAATAGAAGGCTTTTCTGTCAATTTCAGTTATGACGGAAAATTGTATATATGGACTGCCGAAGAGCCCATTGAGTTGCAAAAGGGAGTAGAGCATACGCTGACACTGAATGTAAATGAAACGGCACGGTTGGCTACCATGCAAATGAAATATCGGGCAACCGGTCAGATTATCTATCAGAAATAAAAAGGAGGAGATGAGTTATGAAAATTACTAAACATATATTGGCTGCATGTATATTAACGGGTATGGTAGCTTGTGATACGGATAAAGAGATAGCCGTGTTCAATGAAGACTCCGGTGCAATCAAGATCAATGCTGTTATTGATGCTGCATATACCCGTAGTAATCCTACAGGAACAAATGAACAGCAAATGCAATTTAATAATGGAGACCAGATTCTGTTGAGTTGCGAAGATGGTAGTGTGACTTATATGTTGTCTGGAGGGCAATGGGCTCCTACGGATAACTATTATCTTAGGTGGGGAAATGAACCTGTTACTTATTCTGCCTTTTATCCGGTGACTGAAGGAACAAGCGTAGCCAACTTCTCTCTTCCTATTAATCAGCAGAGTTTGGAAAATCTGGCGAGCGCAGACTACATGACTTGCACAGTAGAAGATGCTATAAATGAGGGATCAGGTGTCCTTCATCTGAATATGAACCGGAGAATGGCGAAAGTTATCATGACATTGGACGATATAGACTCACAAAGTAAAGCTCTAGGAGTTAAAATCGGTTCCTATCAGGGATATACGGACGGAAATGTTTCATCGGGAACTGCACTTGTTTCACCGTATGTCACCATTCCTGAAGGAGGGAAAGCCGGACAAAGCGGATGTAAATATACGGCGATCGTAGCTCCGGGAGCTGCAAATCCTAATAGTACTTTCGTTTCTTTAAATTACAAAGGGGAAGATCTGGTATTGCCGGGCATTCCTGCAATAAAGGCCGGATTTTGTTATGAATTTACTTTGAAAGTAGAAGGTTCGGTCATTAGATTGAGTGAACCGATTGTCACTCCATGGGAGACTGGTACAATCAATGGGGGAGATGCAACGGAATTGCAATTGGACGCTTATTATGTGAAAGAGCATGCTACAGGGAATGCTACCGGTATGGATTGGGATAATGCAATGGGAGTAGACGGGTTACGCAATCTATTGAGAACTAACACTAACAGTGCGATCACGACTGCGAATGCTAAGAAATTGGATGGTAAGAATATCTATGTGGCAGGCGGTACCTATTTGATAGCAGATCAGGAAGCCGGTCTGAAAATAGAGTATAGCGGATATAGCAAACAAGTCGAAATAAAGGTTGTGTGTGGATATGATCCTCAAAGTACCCGGAAGGATTTAAGCAAGCGTGATCCTGTCCGGTATCTGACTACTTTCACAGGAGATGCAAATAATAACGGCATTGCGGATGCGGGTGATTATTCCTTGTTTACATTAGGAAACCAGATAGATATTACATTTGAAGGTTGTACGTTCTCTTGCGGTTATCATCCCAATGAGAAAATAAATGGCTATAGCGGTGGATTCCTGATTGCGAATGGTAGCAGTGGCAATGCAACATTACAGTTGAATCATTGTATCATTGAAAAGTGCTATAATGCGGGAGTAAATGGTTCAGGTGAGGCTGGTGGTTCCGGTATATTCATGTATAAGGGGACAGCCAAACTAAATCATGTGCAGTTGAGAAACAACAAGGCATCTTCGCGTGGAGGCGCAATTCGCGTCAATGACAGTGGGAGTATTCTTTTTATGAATAATTGCTCCATTACAGGCAATGAAGGCGGACAGTTCGGTTATGCTATTCAAATGTCAAACGGTCATTTATGTATGAATAATACAACTGTTACCAATAATAGTGGTAGAGATGGAACCATTAACGGCGCGGGGAGTATGTTGATTGTAAACTCTACCATTATCGAGGATGGTGCTCAAAATAGCGGGGCTGTTATTCGTTGTGAATCCTGGCCGGCCCGGCAATCATTCTTGATGAATAATATCATCCTGAATAAAAATGCAGCTAATCCGGTTGTTGAAATGTCCGGTGATGATACTCGCCATTTGACATCCAAAGGGTATAATCTGATGGGCGGTACGATCATGCCTGCATCAACCAACAAGTTTACAACATCAGAGTTTGATAAGTATAACAGTACGATTAGCTCTTTAAATGTCGTATGGGATGCCAATCGTTCTGTCTATACTTGGGACGGGAATGTGAATGAGTTTACCCGGACTGCTTCCGACGCTGTTAAGAATGCGATCACAACCGGCTTTAAACCGGATAGTTGTCCTTTCCAGAATTTAGGTGAGGAGTTTGGAAAATGGTTGGAAGAGATGGATGCTTTTTCCACTGACCAGTTGGGGAATCCGCGTGATAAAAATGCGATGTGGCCGGGAGCTTATCAAGAATAATGATACAATTTATTTAAACGAATGACAATGAAAAACTACAAACTGATATGGTTAGGGATATTCTGTTGTTTGCAACCTCTTATATTGTTTGCACAACGGGGAGAAACGATCCGTAAGGCATTTTTAGATCCGAAGTCCGATCAGGTGTTAGTCGTGGCACACCGGGGGAACTGGCGGAGTGCACCGGAAAATTCCGTAGCGGCAATTGATAGTGCCATACAAATGGGAGTGGATATTGTGGAGATTGATATTCACAAGACTAAAGACGGACAATTAATATTGATGCACGATGACCGTGTAGACCGGACAACCAATGGTAAAGGATTGATTAAGGATTATACATTGGCAGAAATCAAGAAGTTGAAACTGAAAGATAAGGATGGAAATCTGACAGAACATATTGTTCCAACATTGGAAGAGGCATTGTTGGCAGGCAAAGGTCAGATTATGTTTAACTTGGATAAGGCGTATTCTGTGTTTGACGAGGTATACGCTGTGCTCGAGAAAACCGGAACTGCCAGTTTGGTGATAATGAAAGGAGGCCAGCCGGTGGAAACTGTCAAAAGTGAGTTTGGAGATTATCTGGATAAAGTGATTTACATACCGGTGATAGGACTTGACGGAAAGGATGGCGAAAAGAAGGTCAGGGACTATATGACACAGCTGCATCCTGCTGCCTTCGAATTGGTTTATTCGGATTCTTCCAGTCCTTTGCCTCGAAAAGTGAAATCGATTATTCTGGGAAAGAGTCGGATTTGGTACAATACGTTGTGGGCTTCTCTTGCGGGAGGGCATGAAGACGATCAGGCTTTAAAAGATCCGGATGGAAACTATGGATATCTGATTGAAGAGCTAGGGGCACGGATTCTCCAGACTGATCGTCCGGGATTCATGCTGGATTATTTGAGAAAAAAGGGATTGCATGATTAATCGTCTGAAGACAATGAGGTAAAATGTATTGTTTGGCACACAGATAACGTCGATGATATAAACAGACGTTATCTGTGTTGCTTTTATCTATTCTCCAAGTGAAAATAAATTTGAGATTTGGCTTAGGTTACTAAAATAGCTATATTTGGCTCACTGAATCGACATGAGTATATAATATGAAAAAGTCAATAATAGCATTTATCAGTCTTATTACTCTTTGTATTGAGCCATTAATGGCATCTGCCGAGTTTTCCTTTAAGAAATATCAGGTAGAGAACGGACTGTCTCATAACACAACCTGGTGTGCAATTCAAGATAGTTATGGCTTTTTATGGATAGGGACAAGTAACGGGCTGAACTGCTATTATGGTAGCGGAAATAAGATTTATCGGAATGTTTTAAATGACAAATATTCTTTAGGGAACAACTTTGTCAGTTCTCTGATGGAAGAGGGTGAAGACCTTTGGATAGGAACAAGTTCCGGACTATACATTTATGATCGCTCTGACGATCATTTCTTGTATTTTGATAAGACAACCAAATATGGAGTGTTTATTAGTTGCGAAGTCAAGAAAATTGTAAAAACGAAAAATGGCTTGATCTGGATCGCTACCTTGGGGCAAGGCATCTTTATTTATGATCCGGCAAAAGATGTTTTGACTCAAAATAGTATTCGGACTTTTTTTGCTTGGGATATTTGCCAGGGTACGGATTCTCTTGTCTATGTTTCTTCTATGCAGGAGGGGTTACTTTGCTTTGATGAAGAGGGAACTTTTCTGCAGAACTATCCGGTTTCATCCGAATTGAGTATTGGCAATCAAAGGATTAACTGTCTCCATAGTATTGAACATGAGATTTGGTGTGGCGTGGGGACGAATTCGTTAGGGTGTTATCAGGAAGGAAGTCGGGAATTAAAAATATATGATACATCTGCAGAGAGTTTCAGTTCTATTCTTTGTCTGATGGACTATAGCGAGAAAGAAATGCTGGTTGGTACGGACAATGGCGTTTATTTGTTTGACCGTGAGCGTAAAACATTTCGTAGGGGAGACTCTCCGTTTGGTTTATGGACTTTGAGTGATCCGACTGTACACGCGATGATGTGGGATAATGAAGGCACGCTTTGGGTAATGACTAATTCCGGCGGAATAAATTATATGTCTAAACAGTCGAAGCGTTTTTCTACTTATTCCCTGTCTTTGACGGGGATGGAAAAAGCAGATAGGGGGATAGGACCTTTCTGTGAAGATCGGGAGAAGAATGTTTGGGTGGGAACCCGGAATGGATTGTGGTTTTTCAATTCACAAACTCATTCTTTTTATGAGTATTCTTTGAAGAAATCGAATATAAGATACGATGTACGTAGCTTGTTGTTGGAGGGCGATAATCTTTGGGTGGGAACTTATGCTGAAGGATTGCATGTATTGAATCTGAAAACCGGGAATATTAAAAGTTATACTTATTCCCGTAATATCCCGAATACGCTTTGCAGTAATGATGTACTAAGCCTTTTTAAAGACCGTAAAGGAGAAATCTTTATCGGAACAAGCTGGGGATTATGTCGCTATAATCCGCAATCGGATAATTTTATAACTGTGATTAATGTCGGTGCTATGGCTTCTGTAACTGATATCTATGAGGATATGTACAATAATCTTTGGATTGCGACCTCAAATCGTGGCGTTTTCTGTTATAATACAGTTGGTGAAGAGTGGAAGCATTTTGAACATATCCGGGAGGACCTGACTACTATTACGAGTAACTCTGTGATAACATTATTTGAAGATAGGAAAGGTACGATGTGGTTTGGGACCAATGGTGGAGGATTATGCTCTTTTTCCAAAGAAACAGAAACTTTTGTTGATTTTGATCCGGAAAATGTCTGGTTGCCGGATAAGGTTATTTATTCGATAGAGCAGGATCAGGCAGGTAATTTTTGGATTTCCTGTAATTCCGGGTTATATCAGTTTAATCCGATAAATAAGAATGAGAACCGGCTTTTTACTATAAATGACGGTTTGCAGGGAAATCAGTTCACGGCGCAATCTTCATTGGCCTCATCGACGGGGAAGTTGTATTTTGGAGGAGTGAACGGCTTTAATGTTTTTGAACCGAAAGAATTTGCAGATAACACCTACCTTCCTCCTGTTTATGTTATGGATATCAGTTTTCCTAATTTGAATAATGAGCGGGAAGTGAGGCGGCTGCTCCAGCTGGATAAGCCTTTTTATACAGTTGATAAGATAAGATTACCTTATAAGAATAACAGTCTTACCATCCGTTTTGCGACACTTAGCTATGAAGATCCTCTTAGAAACCGTTATGCGTATATTTTGAACGGAGTAGATAAGGAATGGATTAACAACTCTTCTAATAATACGGCTTCCTATACCAATCTTCCTCCGGGGGAGTATGAGTTTTTGGTTCGTGGTTCGAATAATGACCATTATTGGAATGAAAAGGCAATTTCTTTATGGATTGTGGTTACTCCTCCCTGGTGGCGGACTACTATTGCTTATGTCGTATATGCATTGTTATTACTTGCCGTCATCGTATTTCTTGGTTGGCGTTGGAATTTGTATGTCAGGCGTAAGTATAAACGTCGGATGGAGGAGTATCAGACTACCAAAGAAAAAGAAATGTATAAATCGAAAATCAATTTTTTTATTAATCTTGTACATGAAATACGTACTCCGCTAAGTTTGATTCGTTTGCCGTTGGAGAAATTGAGAGAAGAGGAAATCAAAGGGAAAGAGAACAAGTATATTTCTGTGATAGAAAAGAATGTAGATTATCTATTGGGAATCATCAATCAGTTACTTGATTTTCAGAAGTTGGAAAGTAGTGCTTTGCAGTTGAATTTGAGGAAATGCAATGTTAATGCATTGGTAAGTGATATTTTTAATCAATTCAGCGGTTCTGCGGAGTTGAGAGGACTGACATTACATCTTTGCTTGCCTCGTGAAGAAATTAATGCGATGATTGATTCGGAGAAGATAAGTAAGATTCTCGTAAATCTGATGGGAAATGCGATGAAATATGCGAAATCCAGGATGGAATTGAAAGTATTATCAGTAGATGACGAGGTGAGGATAGCGGTTACTGATGATGGCCCCGGCATCCCGGAGGACCAACACGATAAAATATTTCAAGCTTTTTATCAATTGCCTGACGACCCGGTGGCATCATCTAAGGGTACCGGAATTGGTTTGGCATTTGCAAGATCCTTGGCAGAAGCCCATCATGGGAATTTGTTTCTGGAAAATAATTCCGAGGAGGGGGCTTCATTTGTGTTATCTTTACCATTGGGAGTTGTAGAAACGGAAGATGCATCTGATGGATTGACTGAAACGGATGTTGTAGGTGTTGGAGAAGAAGTGACTTCTGTTTCTGAATTCGGTAATAGGAAATTCACAGTTTTATTGGTGGAGGATAATATTGAATTGTTAAATTTAACTCGAGAAGCTTTAAGTGTTTGGTTCAAGGTGATACGTGCCGGTAATGGAAAAGAAGCACTGGAAATACTTGCACACCAGGGTGTAGATGTTATTGTCAGTGATATTATGATGCCTGAAATGGATGGACTTGAACTTTGTAATCATGTAAAATCCGATATGGCTTATTCTCATATTCCTGTTGTTTTGCTGACTGCAAAAACGACATTGGAATCTAAAGTGGAAGGACTTGAAAGTGGTGCTGATGTATATCTAGAGAAACCGTTTTCTATTAAGCAGCTCCATAAACAGATCGAGAATTTATTAAAACTGCGATTGGCGTTTCATAAACAGATGACGGACATCACAATTGGTTCATCCTCTTCACTTTCGGATTTTGCCATTTCTCAAAAAGATGTAGAATTTATAGACAAGATCAATGCAATTTTATTGGAGCAGGTTGTTAATGAAAATTATTCAATTGAAACATTGGCAGATCAAATGAATATGAGTCATTCTAATCTTTACCGGAAGATGAAAAGTTTGTTTGGTATGCCTCCTAATAACTATGTTAAGAATTTCCGCTTAAACAAAGCAGCTGAATTAATAGCAAATGGTGTTCGAATAGCTGAAGCTGCAGAACGGTTAGGCTTTGCTTCTTCTTCCCATTTTGCAAAATGTTTTAAAGAGAAATTCGGAATGTTGCCAAAAGATTATAGATAACAAGTCTTTTCATGATGGGAAAAATAAGGGGAGGGTAAATGAAGTTTAAAAATGCAAGAAATATACTGTAGTAAGATTTTTTATCCATTCGTTTTATATTCTTAACTCCGAAAAATTCGTAAGTGTAGATAAACCAACTACTTTTGGCTCTCGAATTTGCAGCATTTTTGGATGTCTTGCGTCTAATAAACATAAACTAATATATCTGTCTCTTATACACATCTGACGCTGCCGACGAACTCTAGGGTG
>ENA-OYZI01000499-OYZI01000499.1-human-gut-metagenome-genome-assembly--contig:-NODE-499-length-12036-cov-5.190552_pt1 | contig 12036 bp, 9 predicted proteins | sample MGYA00243288_ERZ653471 | MGnify/ENA primary metagenome ERZ653471 (study PRJEB26926, sample SAMN06164901) | human gut metagenome | biome: ENVO:00009003; feature: ENVO:2100002; material: ENVO:00002003... | reverse complement strand
GCGGCAGCGTCAGATGTGTATAAGAGACAGAATTTCGCCTAACTGCATTAACATTATGAGCATAAACGCAAAATATTTTTTTAACTTGATATCACCAATCTCCAGCTTACATATCAGCCATTCAAATAATATTAATTCTAAAATCATCTATCTGCTCTTTCAACCCTTGCCACTTTACACATATAATTAAAAAAATCTTCTTGTATTTGTTTTTTCATTCTTCTACTACTCTTTAGCTTCACCCCATCTGTCATAATTATCTCATCTCCAATTGTATTAACATTTTCAAAATTAATTATAACACTCCTGCTTATTCTGGCAAAATTCATATCCTTCAACATTTCATAAAGCTGTGATACACCTTTATCTGTAATAAAATATTCGCTCCCATCTAACATGTATATCTTTAAGTACCTTCCCTGTGCAATACCATATACTATATCTGAAATTTTAAACTTTGTCAGTCCACTTATAGTATTTAGACAAATCCATTTTACCCTTCTATTAATAATATTTATCGCATGAAGCAATTTCTTTTCAATTTCTTCTTCCCTCACAGGTTTCTTAATAAAATCTGTAACATTTCGCCCATATGCTTTACTCATTATTTCATCATGGCTAGTACAGAAAATAATCAGTACCTCATTGTCCGTCTGTTCCAACAAATCACGGACTTCCAGACCATCTATGTGTTCCATCTCTATGTCTAGTATCAATATGTCAGGTTTCTCACAATCCATAACCTGAATTCCTGACTCATACTGGATAATTTTAACTTCTATATCATTTTTTAAAGCTATATTTCTTATACTTTCCGATATTTTTATTCTACATGCTTCTTCATCATCACATATTCCAATTCTGTACATCATCCTGTATTCCTTTTCTAAACTTACTCTATAATAAATAATATACAATCTATAATTCATTTGCAATCAAATCTGCATAAATGACATAAATTCGCACATAAATGATATTTCACGCATTTATGGATAAGCTTAATCAGGATGGCATACTCAATTTTATAAAGTATAGAACTACAGACTTTAAGAAGGATCTCAAGACTATGGTTGCTGATTAATATATCTTTAAATCCGCGATATCACAAGCCTTCCATCCTGCACATCAACCCTGACCTTATTAGACTCTATCCCCGCTGCCTCAAGCATCTCATCAGTGAGTTTTATCCTGTGTGCCTTATCCAATACCGTATATTCCATTGCAGGGTGTTTCTTCAATTTCTCCGTGCTTACCTTTCCGTCAGATATAAGCACTGTGCGGTCTACACGGCCTGCAAGTGCCATATCGTGTGTGACTATGATGATGGTTATACCAAGCTCTTTGTTCAGCTTATGAAACAGCTCATAGATTGTATCAGCAGTCCTTGTATCCACGGCTCCGGTAGGCTCATCCGCAAGCAGTATGTCCGGCTTATTTGCCAGTGCCACCGCTATCGCTGCGCGCTGCTGCTCTCCTCCCGATAGCTGAGCCGGAAGCTTATCCTTATGCTCCTGTAATCCCACTGCATTTAACAGTTTAAGGGCATAGCTTTTATTATTATCCTTGCGTTTTTTTATAATTTCTCCGTGTTGTAAATTATCGATATTTCCGGTATTTTCAAACATCATCACTGCCTCGACATTCTGCAGCACAGTCAGGTATGGGAACAGATTTTTGGCACTTTTCTGCCACACAAAGCCCACCTTGTCCCTGCGGTATCTCACCATTTCAGCTTCTGAATATGTGGAAATATCTTTTCCGTCGATAGTGAGTACTCCCGCCGTGGGTGTTTCCAGTCCTCCTATCATATTTAAAAGGGTGGATTTTCCACTGCCGGATTTTCCTATTACCGCAAGCATCTCCCCTGTTTCCACCGTCAGGTCAAGCCCCTCCAGTGCCATCACCTTTTTATCGTCTGTCTCATATATTTTTACCAGTCCATCGCAGTTTATCATCTGGTTTTCTCCCTTTTAATTTAAATTACTATGCCGTCACTAAGCTCAAACACTTCATCTCCCAGCTCCATCAGGTTCGGATCATGCGTGGTCATAACTATTGTGATGTCCTCATCGTCTATCAACTCACGGAACAATCGCATGACTTCAAATCCAGAAGCGGTATCGAGTGCTCCTGTCGGCTCATCCGCAAAGACCACCTTCGGGCGATGAACCACAGCGCGCGCTATCGCAACTCTCTGCTGCTCACCTCCCGATAACTGATCCGGCATATGGTTCATGCGCTTTGAGAGTCCGACACGCTCGAGCAGCTCTGATACTCTGTCATGCGTATTCTCATTTATCACATCGGTTTTTGCATCTCCAATGTCATTATCCATTTCAGTCAAATTCTTCTGTATCTGACGTTTATTTTTCGCAAGTCTAAGGGCAAATTCCACATTCTCATATGCCGTCATCGTGGGAATTAGTGCTATAGACTGGAATACAAATCCCATCTCATACCGCCTTAGCATTTCCCGGTCTTTCTCGGTCATCTGCTCGAGATTTTTATCCAGAAACTGCACACTTCCCTCTGTCGGCATATCAAGCGCACTAAGGATATTAAGAAGTGTGGTCTTTCCGGAGCCGGAACGCCCTTTTAAGATGGCAAGTGTTCCTTTTTTTATCTCCATGGATACTCCGTCAAGTGCGTGGACTGTTGTACCATCTCCCGCCTTGAAATATCTTTTTATATTTTGAGCAATTATCGCATTTTCCATATGTCACGACCTCATTTACCATGCTATAAAAACTTTCTACCGACTACCACAAAATCATTTTTATCTGCTAACTATCTTCTCCAAGCCTTAGTGCCTGTGCTATCTTCATACTCTTAAGCAGTCTGCTGATAACCACATAGCATACGGCTACAGCCACGAAAAGTACTCCTGTAAGCTCCAGCATATCAGATGGATAAATATATACATTTACTCCGATATTGTGTTTCTGCGGCAGATATATGATCGATATGAGCCTTACAAACATCGCTGTTGCAGTTATACCTATGCCTGCTCCCGCAATAAGCGGCAGAAATGATAAAAATATCTGCTCGTTTAAAAGCATTGCTTTTACCTCTCTCATTCTCATTCCCATTGCGCGGTATATACCAAACTGCAGCTCCCTCTGTTTTAGTGTCATAACCCAATACAGCAAAAATCCTACTGAGCACACTATCAGTGAAAGTATAAAACTTAATGTAAACATACCGTTTGTGATCTGCACTGTGGCTGAGTTTTTATTCTCGTCTATAAGCTGCTGCGCGGATGTTAAATTTTTGTATATATCATCCACCGTTTTTCCTTTTGACAGGTTCATCCACACACTGTACGGTGTCATGCCGAACTTTTCCACAACCGTAGCATAATTTGCAACGATCAGGTATTTCTCCTGCTCGGTCACATTTCCTTCTGCATCTGTCTCATAGGTGTAACGCTCGTAGCCCGGAAAACCTTTTACTATGGCACATACCTTTGCATTCTCGGATGCGTAGATCTGATCATCATCGACAGCCTCCGGTACATACCTTGAGTAATTTAAGCTGTCACCAACTTTAAGTCCCATATCTTTTGCCAGATTTGAGGAAATGATGACTCCGTCCGGCTCTTTTGCCAGCTCATTCAGGTAATTGAACCAGTGCGCGTCATTAATATCATCATTTTTGTCACTCTGCAATTTCGCAGTCTCACCGAATTCTTTTGTGTTTATCGCCATAAGATATGCATCCGAAATCGAACCACTGCCTGCGGAAATGTCTACCCGCTCGTCCTCAAGCACACGCGTGACCCCGTCACAGATGCCCTCATTTTTGAGCGACTCGTATTTACCGAAATCAGGCTCGTCATACATCCAGCTTACAGAGCCATCTTTATTCTTCTGTATCCTGAGTCTGAAATCTTCGTTGTATATCGCATCACAACCCACATTGTAGACGATCCGTTTTTCCATATTGCTGTTCATGGTGCGCGCCATATTCGCGTCAAAAATACCGCCAGCCACTGTCATGATAAGAAATACTGCCAGAAATCCCTGATTGTATCTGGTTCGTTTCAGCTGTAAAAATGATGCATACATTGCCGGAGAAAAATGCTTTTTAAAGAGCCTGTCCACAAGCAGAATAATAAGTCCGGTAAGTCTTACGCACAAAAGTGCCGCTGCAAATATAAAAAGCGAATTGTCCAGTATCATGACAGGATCTATGCTCCTGTTCTCAAGAACAGATATCGCAAGCGTACTCTTCTGCTTGTTGTAATTGTAAAGCAGATATGCTGACAGAGCCAAAAGTATAACGTCTATAAAGCATTTCTCCCAAAGTGGCTTTTTCTTTGATATTCGTTCCCTGCTGCGCTCTGATATGGCATCCTTTGATTTTTTCCACACCGGAACTGTGATAAACAGCACCATGATAACTGCCGCTGCCACCGCATAGACAAGCATCTGCCATACAAATCTGTAAGTGCCTATATCCTTTGCCGTAAATCTTAAAAATCCGTCTGTAGATGCGGCAGCCCGGCACATTATATATCCGAGTACTATTCCAAGTACACAGCCCGCAAACGCTATTATTCCTGACTGCTGCAGGTACAAAATAAATACCTGTAATTTTGTCGCACCGCGGCTTCTTAAAACAAGTATGTCATTTTCCTCGAGCGAAAGTATCTGTGCAGATATCATTCTTATAAATAAAATCAAAAGCACAAGACACGGCAGCTCCAACGCCCAAAGCATCAGCTTTATCGTCTTCTGCTGTGTAAAAAAGCGCTCCAGCGTATCACGGATGTTGTCATTGTAGAGCTTGTCAGCATCCTTAAACTGCTCCATATAACCGTCATAAAGTGAGGCATTTTCCGTGTTGATCTGCCTGTAATCCAGCATGAGGAAATCACTGTAGCTGATATTGTCCTCGCTGTAATACTGCATCATTTCGTCAAAAACATCCTGCGAAACAAATATCACATCGCCCATATCCGAAAGCGTCTTGGCCCAATATGGATTATTTATATCTTTTTCACTACAGATCTGTGATATTACGAAAGAAATTTCCTTTTTCCCACTGCCATCAGGTACATGTAAATAGATTTTTTCACCTGCTACAAGTCCGTAGTGATCCATTGTCTTTTCGCTTATACTGCATTCGAATGTGGCTGTGTCAGTCTGAGATTTTACAACATCCACGTACTCCGAAAGCCCCGGCAGATATCCTATTGTAAAATAATGGTTAAGTCCTCCAAACTCTGTATCTGCGCGTCCTCCTGAGAGTGTGATAAGCTGCTGTGAGGAAACCTTGTTTATATCCACATATTCAGTCCACTTCTTTTCGTATCCTGACAGCTTATCAAGCACTGACTGCGAATCAGGATAATCTGCCACCGCATATGTTCCCTCGCGGCTCATCTGTGCAGGAAACTCATTCTGCTGTGTGGCATGATCCGTAAAAAGTCTGTCGAGTATCTGATTTCCCGCACCCTTTTCAAACATAGGGTGGCACACAAAAAGTGCTATAAACAAAGCCACTCCCATAAGCAGACACAGATTTAACCATTTTCTGTTTTTTAATTTATTAATTACGAAGCCAAACATATTTCATCGCCCTCATCAATACCGTAAAGCACAAGTGTATTGCTGCCTGATGTATAATCGCTCAATATTACCGGCTGCTTTACCACGCTGTCCCCATCAATTTTCCACACATAGTATGATATATCATCTTTGTCCATAGGATTGACCTGCTTGTGTATGATCGAAGTCGGCACCACTACCACCTTTTTAAAAGAAACATAAGAAAACTTTACAGCAGATGCCCTGGTCAGATCATCCGGTATTCCATTGTCAAGTTTTATATAAAATGCTGCATTTCCATATCCCGAATCTGTGTTTCCGGTAATATGCACACCTTTATCATCCTGATTTACATATCCCTTTTGAGCTTCCCTGCCATAACCGGCAAAACCGATACAGCTTCCGTAGATCGTTGTACCGTCCAGCTCAAGTGATACGCGCTCTCCCACATCTGCTATATTGTCCTTATATACTTTATAGCTATTGCTATCCTTTACCTGAACCAGCAGTACGTCCGTGGAATTTCCGGTTATCTGCAGGATATCTGAGCCTTCCTCCACATTATCTCCTGCCTTGACACTCACCTTTGAAACTTTTCCATCATTTTTGGCATATACTGAAATATTTCCTTTGCCGTCATTTCCTGCGCTTATGCTGTCATATGCTGACTGTAGCTGGGAAAGCTGATAGGTGTGGTCTGCACAGGCAAGTTTTTTCTGCAGATTCAATAATTGTAAATTCAGTTTCAACTGCTGCTCATCATATGCTGTATCCGGCTTTTCATCCTGCCGGTTATTTTCTTCTGCGCTGCTACCACCTTCAGATAAATCTTTTATCTGTTTATCGTAATCAGCAATCTTCTGCGCATAGGATTCATTCTCCGAGTCGATCGCATTTTTCGCCTCTGTTATGGCAGCTTTGCCCTCTCCGGTATCCACCACGTAAAGCAGCATCCCCTTTTCTACCGTATCGTCCTGCTTCACATTGACCGATACGATCTGCCCTTCATAATCACAGGTTTCGGTTATCGTCCCTGCGTCAGATCTGCTGTAGCGCACACCGTAGTTTGCTATATCAAAATCAGACCTTGTTACCGTATATTTGCTATACTTTGTCGGAACCTGATCTGTAGAATTATAGTAGACCAGCTCCCCCTCTTTTAAGCCCTCTGTGACCTGTGTATAGTTTTCATCAGACTCACCTGTTGTTATGATGCGTTTCTCGCGGCCGCCCTCATCATTTTTCACATAGACATATCTGGTATCGCCTTCCTTATAGATGGAATCTTTTCCCACGACAAGTGCCTGGTCCGCTTTTGTCTTTTCAAAATATACCGGATACATCTGTCCTGCCGTAAGAAACGGCTTTTCCCTGCTTTCCACGCACACATCCGGATAGCGGTTGTTTATCTTCGAAAGTACCAAAACCTCTGATGTATATTGAGACTCGGTGACATCATATTTTTCGCCATCGACTATCACATATTTCTTGTCATAATCACTGTATTTGTACTCATTTATGGCTGTATCTTTTATATCCAGCACAAGGTCATCCGTATCTGAGACAATGACTATATTCTCGTATGCCGCAGCAGACCTTCCATCTGTCAGCTTCTTAGTGTAAGTGACAAGACCGCTGTGGACTGCCTTAAGCGTTCCATCATCAACGATCTGCTGATATAAAGCCATCTGCTCATTGATCTTTTGCACGCGGTATTCGTGAAGCTGCTTATCGTACCGCTGATTTTCCTGTTCTGTGGCAATCTGCGTATTGTAATCATCTTCTGTGCTCTCTTTTTTCTCAATCTGTTCTGTTGAAAATTCGTCCGTATCCGCAGCCTGACTCTCCCATAATTTGATCTGCGTATCCGAGATCTGAGCGGATATCTCATATGTCTCATTCTCATGCACCAGCGCATCCTTACATTCCTGCAACTGTTTTTTTGCCTCATCCACATCACAGACAGCAAGCACATCCCCTACATTTACTGTATCTCCCGGCTCCACATATATCTGTGAAATGTTTACGTTGGCACTGTAGTAATTGCAGTAATCCCTAGGAACTGCGGTAGCCATCAGCACCTGTATGGAGCCAATCGTACCGTATTCCACAGGTCTATAGGCTTCATTTAACGCTACAGGTTCTTCAAGCTCCGGAATGCTGCTTTCTGTCATTTTTCCACAGCCGCCTGCCAAAAACGACACACATATCCCCAATACTGCCAGCTTTTTTATTGATAAAAGGTTTCTGATCTTCACTGCAAAACCACCTCATCCCCGCTTTTAAGTCCTTCTGTGATGATCCGGTAGTCTCCTACCTGATCTCCGACACTTATCCATACCGCCTGTCTGTATCCATTCTCATCCAGTGTGTATACAAAATACCTGCCATCCTTCTCATGTACTGCGTCCTTTTGCACATACACAGCATTTTCTATAGCGGGGCGCGTCACTTCCATTGAAAAAATCTGTGCATCCGATACTGCCGACATGTCCGATACCGGTTCAAAAACAAGTTTTTTATCGTCCACCTCTTTTACCTTAAGTTCAAACTCTATATCAGATGCTGTTGCCGTGTATACATCACCTACATTAAAGTCATAACCTTCCGGTCTGTCAGCTTCGTAATTGCCGTTTCCGCTGATTTCTGTTATAAGATTGCTGCCCGGTTCAAAAACTCCCGCCAAAAGCGAATTGTTCATTGCTGTGATCGTGCCATCCTCGGATGCCGTGATCTGATATCTCGACAGTTTTTCCTTAGCCTCATCAAGATAAAGCTGCGCAACCTCTGTATCCTTATCAAGCTGGGCAATATCGCTTGAATAATCCTGAGTATCATCGATTTTCATAATAGCCCTGTAGTGCTCTGCTAAAAGCTTATTCTGACTGATCTGCCCGCTGTAGTCCTCAATCTTTTTCTGTATCTCCCCGGATTTAAAAGCCACCAGTATATCACCCTTTTTCACATGATCACCCACTGCCACATTTACCTTTTCGAGCGTAAGCTCCGTGTTTGTCGCACCATAGGAAAACCTGGTATAGCCCTGCGCGCTCAGACTGATGGTAGTCTGCGGTGTGAGTGAACCGCTCTGTACCGTAACTGTCTGGTATGATATTTTCTCGTAGGAAGCTCTGTCCGTCTGTGCAAGCTCCTTTTGTGCCGCCCCACATCCTGAAAATAAAATAGAGGTAATTGCAGCGGCAAGTGTCAAACGCCCTACATATTTTTTCTTTTTATTAATCATATATTTTCCACATCTTTTCCAAATAAATATGAACCTGATCTATTATCTAAAAATGTAACTCCATGTATAAACTTTATTGCAGCCAATAACAGTATCTTATATTAGATCATCACTCCTTATGATCGTGCCGTCTATCGCATTCACATACACCTGATATCTGTCGTAGCCCTTGTCCTGTTTTGACAGACACCATGCCGGAACATAAGTACATTTATCCTTGTCAGATGCATCCTTCAAACGGATATATCCGAGCTTTAGATTGTTGTAAGTGTGATTTTGTGTAAAATCATACTGCTCTGAATTCTTTGTCATGTCATCCTTGATGATCTCTTTTATAGTGTCCATTGACAAGAGTTCTACGTTTTTTGACTCATTTACAATATCAACCGGGTAAGAAACAGAAAATTCCGTCACTCCCTGATCCGTCACAATAAAGGAACTGCTGCCATATGGCATAAAATCATCATAGTTATCGAGTGTCTCCCATATATCCATATTCCGGGTGAAATCGAGTGACTTGCAAAACGCTATGCCATCCACACCCTCGCCATAATCTATGATATATCCCCAGGCTGTATCCTTTATGACGCTCTCTTTATCATCAGTTTTTACAGTATCATCACCATCCTCTATCACTCCTGCGCTCCACTCGTAGTCTGATGTTCCTATATATACCTGTGAAGCCCTGCCTAATTTATTTTGAAATTCTTCTGCCTTTTTTATAGCTTCGTCTTTTGATAATGCACACTCATTATCATATGAAGATGTAGTATCTCCACCTGTAGAGCCTCCGTTAAATCCCTCTACACCTTTCTCCTCTGCAAAGGATGGTGGTCCGTAATAGCCATACTCACTATCATCGTATAATGTCCCCTCACTTCCTGCCTTAAGAGGCTGTGCTGAAATATATTCAAGAGAGCCGTCCTCAGCAATTCCAAATCTAAGCTCACAGAAAACATTACCAATATATCCCAGATACTCATTACAATCCGTATAATCTGTAGCTTTTTCACGCGTATCCAGTGCAGACGGTTCTGCCTTTTCATACTGTTCCAGCAGATCATTTTCACTTTTCATCACCCTGCTGACGCCCTCTTCTGTGATAAGTCCCGCATCAATTTCCTGCTGATACCCGGCAATCTCATTTTTTACAACCTCCATGCTGTGATATATCTCTTCTTTCGTATAATGAGGTATGTCGTGATAATATACGGTACTATCGCCAAAATAAGCCTCTATCACACTCTTTTTGAAATCGGCACCCACCTTTATATTCTTCACCTCAACAACCGACATGCTTTTGCAGTCCGGCAGGGTAATGTCTGCTGAAATATCCACATCCACACTTTTGTCAGATGTCTCAACAGAAAAGCTGTCATTCCATTTCGTACTGTCGTCAAACGCACTTATATCGCTTCCTGCTTTTGTGTTTATATTTTCAGTTTCCATATTGTAATCTACTTTTTTTCCTGAACAGCCGGTTAATGCTATTGCAAGAACCAACGCCGGTATAATAACGTTTTTCCTCTTCATAGCCTCTCCTTTACAGTGAATTTTCCAAATTTATGATTGTTCCATCTATAGCGTTTACAAAGATAGCATTTTGCTCATTGGAGTAGTCTACCAGACGTGACAGTGCCCACGCCGGAACATAGCTGTATTTTCCCTGCTCACTGTCACTTCTTATCTTAAGATAACTAAGCTGTAGCTTATTGAATGACGATGCAATATCATATTTATCAGGATTTTCCGTAATCTCCGCCTTGATGATCTGCTCTATATTTTTCAGAGAAATAAGCTCCACATCCTTATAGATCTGTGTTACATTTACCGGATATTCCATCTGCACATCAATTATTCCATCATCCGTGACTGTAAGAAGTGTACTGTCAGGCAGTGTAACATCATCTATATCACTATCAATTGCTTCATACCCCGACAAATAGGTATCCATATCAAATCCATCCTTAAATGTGATTCCGTCTATGCCGGTCGCGTATGAATAAATATATCCCCACACTGCTGTCTGATAGTCATTTCCCTCTTCGCTGTTATTAAACCCTATCCAGCTGCACTCACATTCACCTCGTTCCACCAGATCCTGCATTCCCAATTTACTAAGGAAATCCCCGGCTTCTTTTTTGGCTGATGCGGCAGATTTACTGCCCTCATTTGAGGTCTCGTCTGCCTTATCCTTTAGATCATCATCCTGAAAAGTCTGCGTTATGGTATCATAGTCCTCATTCCTTAAAGATGGTGGACCGTAATCTGTCCCAGACTGATGCAAGGCGTAAGCATGTACCTTGTGAGCCTCAAACTCCACCTCACAGAACACATCACCCTTGTAGCCTGCAAATACTTCACAGTTTTCGAGATCCTTTGCCACGGTATAAGTAGTCTTTGCCGTTTCAAGCTTATCCCTGTATTCATCCAGCCGCTGTTCCAACCACTCCCTGTAAGTATCATCCTGTTCTTTCTGCCAGTCCTCTATGACCTCATTCAATTCGTCAACAGTATAATGATCCGGATCGTGATAATAGTACTCGTTCCCACCAAAATATAAATCCAGAAAACGCTTTTTGTAATCAGCATCTATCTTTACATTTTCCACCTCAACAACCGACATGTTATCAAAGTCTGGAACTACAATATTTGCATTTACATATACTGTTTTCTCGCCATTACCGGTCTGTATTGTAAAGTTTTCATTCCAGCCGGAGTCTGCCCTGATATCAGCTAAGGCAGACATATTTTTTGTTTCTTTACTTTCGCTCTCATTCCCATAATCTACTTTTTTGCCTGAGCAGCCCGTGAGTGATGTGAGGATAAGTGCCTCGATGAGTGTCATAACCGCTGCAAATATTCTTGTATGTTTTCTCATATGCCAATCCTCCCTGATATGTCACATTTTTTCTACAACATAATTATTCCTGTGAAAGTACGGTCCGATGTAAACATTCTGTATCTTAACTCAGATCGTCCGGATGTATCACACTTCCGTCAATCGCGTTGATAAATACAGGGCATGCATTTGCAGTGTCTTTCTGCAGCAATTCCAGACTCCATGCCGGAATATAACTGTATTTTTGCATATCAGTCCGGTTGTTTACCCTTATGTATGCAAGTTTTAGAGTGTAATATTTTACATTTGTATCCAGTACATATTCATCAGCATTGTTTTTAAGCTCATCCCTGTCTCTTATACACATCTCCGAGCCCACGAGACGCTCATGAATCTCG
>ENA-OYZI01000484-OYZI01000484.1-human-gut-metagenome-genome-assembly--contig:-NODE-484-length-12161-cov-10.741451_pt1 | contig 12161 bp, 8 predicted proteins | sample MGYA00243288_ERZ653471 | MGnify/ENA primary metagenome ERZ653471 (study PRJEB26926, sample SAMN06164901) | human gut metagenome | biome: ENVO:00009003; feature: ENVO:2100002; material: ENVO:00002003... | reverse complement strand
CCTACAATAATCCGGTCCGGCCGCATCCGCAGAGACGAACGGATCAGTTCCCGGATTCCGATTTCTCTGCATCCTTCGGTATTGCCGTTACGAGTCTCTAAACGAACCAGATTCGGAAGACCCTGCAGCTGTAGTTCCGCACTGTCTTCTATGGTGATCACCCGCTCTTCCGCCGAAATATAGCCGGACAGAACATTTAGGAATGTTGTCTTGCCGCTTCCCGTTCCTCCACTGACAAAAATGTTGTAGCCCGCCTTCACCAGTGTCTCCAGGAACTGGGCTGCCTCCAGCGAAATGGTTTCCAGACCGATCAGCTTCTGCATGGTGACAGGCTTGTCCGGGAATCTCCGGATCGTGACGATCGGACCATTCAGAGCAATGGGATTCATGACAATATTTACTCTGGAACCATTATTCAACCGGGCATCTACGATGGGTGACGCTTCATTGACCACGCGATTACACCCCGCCACAATCTGCTGAATGACATCCTGTAATTTTTCCACGGAATCAAAGGCTCGATCCAATTCCCGCAGTTGTCCATCCTGTTCTACAAAAATGTGATCCATGCCGTTGATCATGATCTCTGTAACAGAGCTGTCCTCCACAAAAATCTGCAGAATATCCAGTCTTCTCAGGGAATCAAACAATTCCTTACGCAGACGTCTCCGCAATTCTACCGGGCATAACTCCAGACTTTCCTGCTCCATCAGTACTTCATCGATCGTATCCTCCACTTCTTCATCCGTATAATCTCTTCCATAATCCAGTCTTTCCTGTACCATCTGACGAAGTTTTCTTCTCTGCTCTAAATAATCCATTTGTCCTTCTCCTATTCTACTCTTCCAATGTCTCTATTTCTTTTCTCACATAATCTGCCAGTTCCCCTCTGGTATACTGTTCCATTTCCACGGGAAGTCGCTGAAAGTATGGCAAATTCAGCTTTCTGGTCTTCCCCTTTACTTCCTCTTTCTCGCATAGTGACAATAGCTGTTCATATTGATCCAGTTTACACTGTGACATCTTGTCCTCTCTGGTCAGCGTAAATACTTTGATACACATCTGCAGAACATCCAACAGCCCCTGTATGCTTTCACTCAGATCCAGAATGACATATTCGTATTTCCCCAGCTCCTCGATCCTCTGGAACAGACTTCTCCATTCTTCCCAGGTGATCCCCAACAGGTTCTGTCCGTTCCGCATGGGTGGAATATAATCCAGATTGCCTTTTCTCTGAATGACCGTCTGCATGCGAAGAGGAAATTTTCCTTCATCTCCTGCTAAAAAATAGAGCAGATCTGCCAGATCCCGGTCCTGTCTCTCCGGAAGCAATTCTATGATCCCCACATAATGTTCGAAATTCAGATACAGCGTGGGATGTTTTTCTGCCATCAGCTGTGCGAAAGACAATGCGAACGTACTTTGAAGGCATCTGTGAACCGGAGAGTACATTCCGATAAAACGGGTCTTATATTCCGCACATAACAGCGGCATCCGTATCCCCGTCGTCTCTACATACAACGCCAACAGTTCCTTCCACACCTGTCCCGCTTCCTGATATTTGTTAATATTGGGAAACTGATGAAAGCGGAGAGTTCCGCTCTCATTTAAAATTGCCTGACATGTCGGCTGTAATGTGTTCAATGCCTCCTCACAGGAGGATTCCGCCACCACCAGCATTGTTACCTCCCCGCTTTTCTCTCCCGCCAACAGTTCTTCCGCCCTGGTATAAGTATGGATCTGCCAGGGCAATTCCTTTTGCCTCTTCAGGTATTCTGAAAAAAGCCGCGCGTATTCTTCCTCCCGGTCATACAGAACCAGAACCGGTTCCTTTTGTTCCATCAATACATTCCTCCCATATACATCAATGCACTGCAGAACACCGGTCCCGCCATGCAAATCCCTGCTCCGGCACCTTCCCGTTCTCCGGCAAAATAAAGTTTCCATCTTCCACACCGGAATACGTCCCATAAGTACTCTCCCAAATAGTACAAACGGTCTTTCATATTGCGTTCCAGATACATTTTGAAAAGTGCAATTACTGCTGCAATCATGAGCGCGAAAAACAGAAAATAAAGTACTTTATTCCAGGGAAAAAAACCGGCACAGACTCCCAACATCTTAACATCACCGGCTCCTATGGCTCCGATCCAAAAAACAAAATAAAGTAATATCGTTGTCAGTAATGCACTTGCCAGATATTCCAAAACGCCTTTGTGCCCGCCGCTGATCAACCGATACCCCAGGCCTGCAAACATGCAGCATACGATCAGCCAATTGGGTATCCTGTGCGTTTTGTAATCAAAACAGCAAGCTATTGCCAAAAGTATACATAATACCCCAAATATCTCATCTCCTTCTCCTGATTTCACATTCTTTTCCTGCGTATAGTCCTGTCGTCACCTTCCTCCCAACTATTCAAGATCAGTCTTCTGGTAATGCGGGATGAATCTATCCCAAAATAGAAATTCTAAAAGATCTTATAAGATGCTCTGAACAACCATCGCGATTGGTTGTAAGATGAATTATAAATGCTCACTTTCCGTCTGGCAATACCTTTTTCGTAAAAAGATAAACTTTAGTACATTTTAACAAACAGAATTGTTTTTCATATTTTCAGTCATCCTGAAATACGCTATTTTACACGCTTTCCGTATGTCAAAACACCTTTTTATAATATTTCATAAATACTTAGCCCGTACAGCATCACAATGCCCGGAATTCCAAGGATTCCCGTTGTCAAAATACTTACTGCATTGATTCCAACCACTGTAGTAAATCCAAGGAAAGTCACACCCATATTAATAAAATAAATGGCAATGGTTCCCATAATGCCCCGCAATGCAAAATTGAGGAGCCACTCTGCCTTTTTCCCCAAAAAGCTTATGAGCAGCAATAATGCCGCCACTGCTAACAGCCATAATAAATTTTCCGGATGTTCCACTGTTGTTCTCGCATTCCCGACAATTCTTTATCCTAATCTATTCCTCTTTCCGTGTAAAAATGTCTTCCGTTTTCCTCCATGTCAGGTATATTTTTCCTTTTTTGTTCCTATACTGTTAGCAGAAAGGACGGTTAATGTTATGAAAATCTTTTTTAGTCAGGCAGATGCCTCCCCGGAAATCATTGAAGAGGATTTCTCTCCCATAGATCTGAAAGAATCCATAAGAAAAACCCGCCAGGCGTTGGAAATCGCCTATGCGGGTTTCGATAATGCTTTGGAAAGTGATCTCATTGACAGTTACATCTATGAGATCAATGCGCTGCAAAAAAGGTATCAGCATCTCACAGAGCTGGCCGCTCTGCAGCCGGCGGATCGGGAAAAAAATCTATACCAACATTCCCCGATTCGTGCCCTGGTCAGCCATGTTTTCGGTTAACTGGTTCCTGCCGTAAGTCAGTCCGGCATATACTGTCTGAGAATTGTTCATCACCGGGCCGGAAGTATCCTGATCCTGGATCTGCCTGTACGCATCGCAGAGAGGTGCGATCACTTTGCGAATCTCTTCCAATATTGTGCGGTCTCTGCGGACTTCACATACAGCAAGTCTGCGAAGGCAGAACAGGTACAGTCTGGAAAGCTCTCCTGCCGGGCTGTATTCTCTGTGCAGAGAGTTCAGGAGCTCTTTGATACATCCCCTGGCTCTGTGAACAGCTTCCACCAGTCCGGCATCATCTGCTGCCTGCTCTCCGTCTGCCAGATATTGTAAGGTCATTTCATACAGGATCACGATCAACTGCGTGGAATTCGCCTGTGTAATCCGAAGTGTAAATTGTTGTTTGCATTCTTTTGTCATTCTGCCATGTCCTCTTATTCAGAACTTTCCTACTGTAACAGCTGCAGTACCTGAGACGGTCTCTCGTTGGCCTGTGCCAGCATGGAGGTTCCTGCCTGTGCCAGGATCTGATAAGTCGTATAAGAAGTCATTTCTTCCGCCATATCTACATCCATGATACGGGAATATGCGGAAGTCATATTTTCGCTGGTAATATCCAGACTGTTGATCGTAGATTCCAGACGGTTCTGGAATGCACCCAGTCTGCCTCGAACGGAAGATACATATTTGATGGCGCCGTCTACGCGATCAATGGCATCGTCCGCACCTTCTGCAGTGCTGACATCAACATTCTCAATTCCCATATTTTGCAGGGAAACAGCCGGAATATTTACTTCCAGCACCTGATGCTCATTGGCTCCGATCTGTAAACGCATAGCGCCGATACCTGTGGCATTGATCTTCAGATCCTGAACCGTTGTTCCTGTCTGTGCTCCATTCAAAGTTCCGCTCACATCAAGGCGCATCTCAAATCCGTTTTCTCCGGTGATAGTCAAAAGATCATCCTTCAACTCAGTCTTTAGTGTCTTCGCATCCGGGAAACCATCTCCAAACGTCACATCTCCGTTCAGCACAATATTGCCGTCCGCATCCTTTGTCAGCGGTATAGACTTTATGGTATATTCTTTTACCGGCACGTCGGTAGAATAGTAGTTCACCTTAACTTCCTGCTTGTTGGTATATCCCTTCAGATCGTACTCCCCATTCAGCAGTTTCTGTCCGTTGAACTCTGTTACGTCAGAAATTCTGGTGATTTCCTCTTTCAGTTGCTTTACTTCATCCTGTACGGTAGCCCGGTCATCATCCGTCATTATACCATTGGCAGCCTTAACGGAGAGCTCATTGATTCGCTGCAGCATCTCACTGATCTCGGTCATGGCGCCATCTGCAATCTCGATAATGGATACGCCGTCGCTGGCATTCTGGTTTGCCACGGACAGACCCTCGATCTGGGCATTCATACGTTTGGACATTGCCAGTCCTGCCGGATTATCCTTTGCATGATTGATCTTTAATCCGGAAGAAAGTCTCTCTAATGATTTGGACAGCAGGTCATCATTGGTAGATAAGGCATTGTTGGATAACATTGCCGATACATTGTAATTAATTCTCATGTTTTGTTACTCCTTACTTTCCGCTGCTGTCTGCGACAGCCTGCAGGAATCCTTTTGCCAGGCGGTACAGTTGCGCCGCATCTGCCCGGCTCTCTATTGTTTCTGCATTTTGCGCCTCACCGGCAGCCATCCTTGTCATATCCCGGGAGCTGACAACAGAAAGCTTTTTCGCTTTCCAGTCTGCAGAGGTATCTGTCTGAATCCATTCAAGGAATATATCGGAGGTCTTTTCCAGTTTCGTAACCTCTTCCGGGGTATTTCCTACGAGATAACCTTCGATGTGTTCTCCGTTGACCTGTAAATGCGCTTCCAGCTGTTCGTCTCCCGTATCTACCCGGATATCCACAGCCGAGGTCTCTCCGGTTCCCTGCTGTAGGGTAAGATGCACTCCTGCCAGCTGGTCTCCCAGATACATCGGTAGGAAATACTCCTGCCTGTTCTGAAGATTTCCTGCAAGGCGCAGCTGTTTGTGTACCAGCTGTAACTGTTTCACATCCAGATGGCTCTCTGCCTGTTCCAGACTGATCGTCTCTGTCTCCTGTAAAGCATCCTGAAGCATGGTCCGGTAATCATCTGCAAAATTCTGCTGATCCAGTTGTTCCCACAATCCGGAGGCTTCTGTTCCGGCAGGCTCCTCTCCGGTTGCCGCCACAGGTATTTCTTTCTCTTTGTTGTATTTCTTACGATAGCGTTGCAGGTCGCTGAACAGTTCCGCCGGATCCTCCAGCAGAGCCTGAGCTGCCAGCAGGTTAGAAGTACTGGTATTTACCTCTCCCCTTTCCAACATTTGTGCTGCTCCCGGTTCGGTCTCTACCGCTTCCCGCATCTGCTGCAGACATTCCTGATAATATGCGTCTCTGCTCTCAGTGTCTTCTGACACATCTGTCAATATTTCTTTTGCCATCCCTACAGAAATCTGCTCTGAAATATTGTTCTCCGATAAACGTACTTCCTGTGTCAGTCCGGTATCATCCGACACTTTCCAGTCCATATGGGAGGTTCTTCTGCTCCTGGCAGCTGCCAGAAGTGTGGAAAATTGCAATTCTGCGCCGGTATTTACCACTGCGCCTACTGCGGCACCATCTTCTCTCTCAATCTGGTGTACCATACGATAGATACCAATATAAGCTTTCCGCTCATTCTCCGTGATATCTTTCTTTTGTTCCAGCTGATACAGGAAACGGCTGTAGTCCTCCGCCTCTTCCTCATAACTCTGAGGATTTTCGGCAAAATAGGACTCCAGTTCCCCAAAAGTCTTCTCCAACGGATTTACGCCGTCCCGGATCATCTGCAATACATTCTTCGGTGTCAGTTTCTCAATCACTGCAGTGACCTGTTTGTCTGCTTCTTTGACTCTTTCGATATTTTCTGCAGTAATCTCCATCCGGTTATACGCGAGGATGCGGACCGACCGCTGGTTCTCCGGTGTTTTATCCAATGACATATCTGTCAGAATGTCATCTACATTGGAAAATGCCTTGCGGATGCTGTCCCCCAGATCTCTTCTGGGGGCTGTCATCAGTGTCTCATAACGTTCATTTGCTTCTGTATAGGCCGTCTGCAACGCCTTACCTTCGCTGTGAAATTCTGCCACGGTCTCCTGAGAAACTTTCTGTTTCAGGCTATAGGGTCCCAACACGCTGACCGGCAGTCCCGGCAGTTCGTTTGTCACCTGTACGGTCTGTGTATAGATCTCATATTTTGCCACGGCATCCGCATCGTTGGGGAAATACTTATCCGCAACTTCTGCCTCCGCTCTACGCAGTGCTTCGATCAGCTGCTCCATAGGGGCCGTATCAATGGAAAAATCACTCTGTAAGAGTTTCACATTCACTTCCGCTGTCATGCGCAGCCGGATCTCTTCCAGTTGTTTTCTGGCCGCCAGATTCTCCGCCGTGACATCCCATTTTGCATCCGAGAACCAGTCCTGTACCATTTCTGTGGCTTTCTCGTATATATTTTCCTGCCGTGCCAGATTCGCATGAACAGGGGATTTCCCCTCCGCGAGTGCCGATGCCGCTGCCTGTGCAAAAGCATCCTCACTGACGGGATAGTCAATCGTATCCAGTTCTGCCAGCTGCTGCAGGGTATCCGTTGTCAGTGGCAAACCTGCTCCCACCAGCCACTGCGCTTTCTGGCGATTCTCATCATTGACCGGCAGGCCGGCATCCGTGATCACCTTATCCATCTGGTCCTGCAATTCCTGCGGTACGGTATTCTGCTGTACTTTCGCACCGCTGTTCTCTGCCACATACAAGTTCCAGATCTCCGGCTCCAATCCATTATCTACAAGATACCCGACCTCGCCTTCCTGGGGCTGCTGCAGAGAAGATGCCAGCTCCCAGGCGGTTTTTAATTCATCTACATTTTCAGGAGTCAGAGGTATATCCGTTGCCCGGAACTGTTCTTCAATACTTTGTGCCAGTGTATCGCTGCCCACAGCTGCCGCCAGGGTGTCCAGATCTATGTCGTCCGTGTATCCGGCAATGTTCTGTCCGGAACGCACCAGTTCTGCTTTGATCCTGTCCACGATGGTAACTGCGGTATCCTGATCCAGTTCTCTGGGGTCAAATCCGTCCTCACAAGCCTTCGCATAATCCTCCTGGGACATAGTATGTGACAGTAGTGTCATGTAATCCTGCTGTAATGCCACATTGGTGTTCCCGGCATCCTGCTGCAGTTCAATCAGGGATTTTCCCTTATTATTCTCTTCATTTCCCACAGGCATTGGGATCTGCCCACTCTCGTATACGGCTCCAAAAGTATTTGCATTCACACTTTTTTTATTGCGCTGTATTTTATCTCTGCCCCAGGTATTTTTCTCCGTCTGGATACTTTCTGTTCTATTTTCTGTATCAGTTACCGTCTGATTCTGAAATGTTATCTTCACGCTTGTCGTCCTTCCTGGTAATAACTCTTGAAATAACTATTCAGAGACTCATTCGCAAAATCGCTCTTTCAGAACTTTCCTTTTGCCCATTGAGGCTATATCGCCCTATAAATATCACTAAATCCTCTTACGAATACAAGCATTCAAAGAGGCCTTAGTGATATTTACATGTCTCTGAATAGTTAAGAAAAAAGATGAGTGCACCTTTTGGTCACACTCATCTTTTATTTCGGTCGTTTCTTATAATTTCTTAACCGGACTTAGAACAGAAATACAGCAGCTCCATAAGGGGGCAGATCAAAGCTGATAGAATAATCCTTGTAATGGTAAGGTTTTTTCTCTGCCATGATCTCTGCGGGAATCTCATTGCCCCAGCCGCCAAAACGTTCCTCATCACTGTTGAGCAGCAGCTTATATTTCTTCTTTTTCGGCACGGGTACGGTATAATTCTCCCATTTCATCGGAGTCATATTCAATACAAACAGCAGATTGTTTTTGCCGCTGGAACCTTTTCTCACGAAACAATAGGTGCTGTGTTCTGCATCATCCGCATTCATCCACTCGAAACCGTCCCAGGTATTGTCGATCTCATGCATTGCAGGATACTTGCGGTACAGTTCCAACAGTTCCTTTACATAGGTATGTACGCCCTGATTCAGCTTCTCGCCTAACAGATACCAGTCCAGTTCGCGCTCTTCACTCCACTCACGCTCCTGTCCGAAATCCTGTCCCATGAACAGCAGCTTTTTGCCGGAATGTCCGAACATGTAGGTATAGCCCACACGCAGATTTGCGTATTTATCCGCAGTATAACCTGGCATCTTATTTACCATGGAACACTTCAGATGTACCACTTCGTCATGAGACAGGGGCAGAATGTAGTTCTCACTGTCATTGTAGCTCATGGCAAAGGTCATAGCGTAATGATTGCCCTTACGATACAGAGGATCCAGCTTCATGTATTCACAGAAATCATGCATCCAGCCCATATTCCATTTAAAGGAGAAGCCTAATCCCTCGCCTCCGATATCGCTGGTCACATTCGGCCACGCCGTGGATTCCTCGGCAATTGTCACAAATCCGGGATACGTTCCACGGATGACAGAATTCAGATGGTGGAAGAACTCAATGGCCTCCAGATTCTTGTTGCCACCGAATTTATTCGGCAGCCACTCACCTTCTTTTTTACCATAATCCAGATATAGCATGGATGCCACCGCATCTACACGGATGCCGTCCACATGGAACTCTCTGAGCCAGAACAAGGCATTGGCTACCAGGAAGTTCTTTACTTCATTTTTGCCGTAATTGAAGATTTTGGTTCCCCATTCGGGATGCTCTCCCAGACGGGGATCGGGATGTTCAAAAATGCACTGACCGTCAAATTCAGCCAAGCCATGGGCATCAGTTGCAAAATGCGCAGGTACCCAGTCCAGAATCACGCCGACTCCGGCCTTGTGCAGTTCGTTGATCAGGTACATGAAATCTTTCGGCGTTCCGTAACGGGAAGTCGGTGCATAGTAGCCGGTCACCTGATATCCCCAGGAACCGTCAAACGGATGCTCTGCAATACCCATCAGTTCTACATGGGTATACTTCATCTCCTTCAGATATTCTATGATCCGGTCCGCAAACTCCCGGTAATTGTAGAATCCTTCGGCGGTACCGTTGTTAGGATGCTTCATAAAAGAACCGATATGGCATTCGTAGATCGCCATAGGCTCTTTATTCATATCCTTTTTGTCCCGGGCTTCCATCCACTTGGAATCTCTCCAGTCAAAGCCTGTAATATCGGTAACGATAGATGCAGTGCCCGGCCGGTATTCCGCATAATTGGCAAAAGGATCGGCTTTGTAGAGCTTTCTGCCATCCCTTGCATAGATCAGGAACTTATACATCGTTCCCTCTTCCACGCCGGGAATGAACAGCCCCCAGATACCGCCTTCTCCCAGCTTCTGCATGGGATGGGATTCCTCATTCCATTCATTGAATGTGCCAATGACATTCACCTGTGCTGCATTTGGTGCCCATACTCCGAAATAGACTCCCTGCACGCCGTCTTCCACCGACAGATGTGCACCCAGTTTTTTGTAAATATCATAATGGGTCCCCTGGGCAAAAAGATACTGATCTGCTTCGGAAATAAATACCTTCTCCTTCGTCATGGCCGCGCCTCCCGCTATAAAATTTAACTGTTCAGAATAAGTTATACAAAATCTTTCTCGGTGAGGATGATCATATCCTCATCGTCATATCTCTTGGCGAACAGTACATCGAAGAAATGCTTCAATGTCTTTTTATTTGCATGAGCGATCGCTTCATCCACGATCTGCTTTACATCCACTACCGTAACCACATGATCTATCGTCTGCATATCTTCGATTCTGGTATGTAACGCCAGCTCTCCGAGTTCGTCAATAGAGTATTCCATCTCCCGTGCATACTGTTTGCCGAATGCCACCAGCGTGTTATTGCTGAGGGCTTCCACATCCATTCGTGCGGTAAAGCACTCTCTCAATTTTTCATGTTTCTCGAGGAATTTATCAATATCCCTCTTCGTATCTTCCAGAATAATTACGATTCCCTGACTCTCCTGCTGCAATGCCTTGTGAAGTACATTTGCCGTAGCATCGTTCATTTCGGATGCCTTGCAAATGATCAGCGCGCCGTTTTTCAGCTTGGATAAGGTATCTGCAGTATCCTTTTTATTCAATGCATGTCCAGAGATCTTTGCCACTTTTCCGGAGAAATTGCTGTCGGTTGCCTGAATTTCGCGAACCATGTTCTTCGCCAGAGATAAGGTATCCATACCCTCTTCTCCAGTGATGATCACGTTGCCGGTGTAGGCTGCCAGACTGATATTATCAATGGCCTTGACTAACTGCTCTCTGGCAGATCTGCTCTGGATAAAGGGTGCGTACAGCTCTCTCTCTTCTCTGGTAAGCGCACGAACCTTTGCTTTGTCTCGCTCTACTGCGGGGCGCTCCGGCTGTTCCGGTGCTTCCCCGGCTTCCGGCGTTTCCTCAGCCGTCAGTTCTATCTCTTCGCTGGCTGTTTCCTCATCTACCGATTCTACTGCTTCCGCCGTGGGCTCCTCTACAGGCTCGTCATCCATTGCTTCTTCCGGTTCTGCCTGTTCCTCGTCTATGATTTCTTCCTGCTCATAGATTTCTGCTTCCGGTTCCGCAGGTTCCTCAAATTCTTCTGCTTCCGGCTCATATGCAGGTTCTTCCGCGAGTTCTTCTACAGTATCCTCTTCCGGAAGCTCTTCTACAGGCTCTTGTTCCGCTTCCTCTGCAGGAGCAGCCTCCGTCAGTTCTTCCACGGGTTCCTCTGTGGCAGGCTCTTCCGTGATCTCTTCCAGCTCTTCTACCTCATCGGTATCTGTTGTATCTTCTGCCACGGTATCTGCCGTGTCCGCAGCTTTTTCTTTTTCCAGTTTTTCCAGCAATCCGTCTCTTACCGCCTGCTCAAACTCCGTGAACATGGCTCCGGTCTGCTGTAATACATGTTGGCGAACCTCTTCTTCTCTCTTCTCCAGGTTCTCCTTCTTCTTGCGTTCCCACTCTGCCAGAATATCCTCGATATTCATCTGGCCGGTGATCTGTTTCTCAATGCTCTCTGCCTCCGGCATTACCAGGCTGATCTGACCGTCGGATTCCTGTGCCAGCACATCGGCCAGTTCCTTGGGTGGCTCTACGGGAGCTTCCGGTACTTTCTGTGTTTCCGGTTCCTTCACGATTTCCTGTACTTCCGGTGTCTTCTGTACTTCGGATAGCTCCGGTACTACATCGGTTCTTCTTGCAACAACAGGCTCTTCCGGCAGAATCTCTTCCGTCTCTACCTGGGGCACCTGTGACAGATCGCCGATTTCTCCGGTCTCCCCAAAGAATACTTCCGAGCTCTCCATCTGCTCCGTCTCCGGCTCCAGATCGTCTTCACTGACATCTGCGATCTCCGGATAGTCCAGAGACTCCGTATCGGAATCCCCTGGATCGATCATGGGTGCCACGATAGAACGGGTAATGGAATCTGAAGTCTCCTTCGCATGGTCCTCACTCAGTACCTCCCGCAGGCCTGCTGCCAGTTCTTCCTGTAGATTGATCGTATTATATTGTCCCACATCCATGGTCTTCACATGAATGTCGAAATCATCTTCCGCCGGCTGCGCGGGTGCCTGCTGGGGCTGCACCGGTTCATAGACTCTGGTGTCATCAATCACCTGATCATAAGCCCCCTCCTGCACATTGTCCGGATTGGAATCGTAACTTCCATCCTGTGCATAGCCCTGATTCGGGTCATAACTTCCATCCTGTGCAT